>OGQC01000130.1_pt1 | contig 43055 bp, 40 predicted proteins | sample 1553081 | NCBI WGS metagenome assembly OGQC01 (sample SAMEA2580267, study PRJEB22360) | human gut metagenome | biome: human gut; feature: human-associated habitat; material: faeces | place: Denmark | collected 2008/2010
TTTTGCGGCAAGTTTTTTCATAATGAAATTGTTAAGTTTAAAATTGAATAGTTGATAATTACACCACAAAATTACGAATTCTTTTTATATATACTATAAAACAATTCACTTTTCTATTGTTTTTCCTGTGCAATCGATTTCGCAGCAACAAAGAAAAAGAGGCTGAATTTCGCAAAACGGATATTTGCAAAAATCAGCCTCATTCAGAGGATATTATGTACATAAACTGCTAACCGCACGGGGACAAACTCACACTACCCGCTTACAGAGCAGGCGAAGTGCTTGTTTAAGTCCCAAAGTAGCAGTAATTTATTTGATAACAAACTTCTTGCCATTGCAGATATACATACCTGGAGCCAGAACGTATTCTGCATCAGAAACCTTGTTTACTTCAGCTACCTTCACACCATTGATAGAGTAAATCTTCAACTTAGCAGGAGCCTTCTTGCTACCTACCTGGTTGATACCTGTTGAGACACACTCATTGGTCTTACCGGCAAGGTTATAAACTGCACCGTTTTCGAATTCCAAATCCTTTGTCTGCTGACCACTGCCGTTGCTGAAGATGATCATGGTAGGAGCAGTTGTCAAATCGCCATCATACTTCCACATCCAGACATCCAAACCATTCTTCTTCACACCGATCTTGGTACATGCTACACCTGGCCAGTTACCACCAGTAAAGTTGCCTGCATCACTCCAAGCCCAGCAGTCAACTAAACTCCAGTCTGAAGGAGCGAGGAAGTAAGCGAAGATACCTGTTGGAGTAGGAACTACAACCTCAGCCTTCTTGTTGAAGGTAGCAGTACCAGTCTTAGCCTTATCCTCTGCATTAGTTGCGCTCCAAGTTACAGTCTTGCTCTCGCCTTCCATCATGTCAGCACCGAGAGTGAAGGTAACTGGCTTACCAGGAGTAAGAGCCACCTGCTCGCCATCGCCAATCTTATACCAACCGCTCTTGGCATTGTCGCTGAGGGTAGCTGTTACAGAAATAGTCTTCTCGAAGTCACCACCGTTAGGACTCAAAGTAACCTTGGCTGTTGTGTTGACAGGAGCATCGAGCGTCTTGACATTTGAACCACCGTCATACTCCAAGTAGATATCGCCTGTGATACCAGTGATGTCACTTGACTGCTTGTCATTACCATTATTCAGAATCACATTGAAGCTCTCTACTCCATCGAAAGTCTTGTACCAGTAGTTGACACCACCAATCTCTTCAGGACCATCCATAGTCCTACCGTGCCATGCACCTGTCAACTCCTTAGCTGGAGTACCAGGAACCCAAGCATAGATAGTTGGAGCCTTGTCTGCCTTTACATATACGGTAATAGATGCGTTAGGATCCACCTTGGTGAAGGATACAGAACCATTCTTCTCACTCTTGTCGTTCTTAGCATACCATGTTACAGTCTTGCTCTGCTTGAAGTTCATACCTTCACCGATAGTGAATGTCTTGGTCTCGCCAGGAGCCAACTCTACCTTGTCCTGACCTTCTACCTGGAACCAGCCTTCAGTAGCCTTACCGCTAAGGCTTACCTCTACAGTAACAGTATTGGTGCGGAAAGTACCACCATTCTGAGAGAGCTTCAAGCCAAACTCGTTACTCTGTGGCTCAACCCAAGTTGTACCATCTTCCTCATGACCATCATAAGCCTGTTCAGCCTCTGACTTAGACTTAGGAGCCTCATTATAGATGAAAGGACCATCCTCACCGATCTGACCGCCCTTCCAGTCTTTCACGAGAACACGGAGCTGACCCTGAGTAGCAGGAGCATCAACGGTGATAGTAGAACCTGTGTAAGTCTTGCCTGTTACCACGTCGGTATAAGTACCATCAGGGCAATCTGTGAATGTTGCACCACCATTGATGGCTACGAGTGCATAGCTGTCATTCTTATAAGCACGCTTGAAGGCGATACCGCCATCAGCAGGAGTACAACCATCGTCGGTCCACTGACCCTTACGCAAAGCAGGAACAGCCTGACGGATCTTGTTCAGACGGATGAGGTGCTGAGCTACATCATGATTCAATGTAGCAGCCACATTACCTGTTGCCTTGTAGTCACCGAAATCCTTGGCTTCTACATCACCAGTGAGGTAACCACCGAAGTAAGCACGACCAGTTTCTGAAAGAGGACCGTGAGGACCTCTGTCAATCGGAGCACCGCGACGGAAACCAACCTCAGAACCATAATAGAGACATGGAATACCACGGAAGGTAAACATCAGAGAGAGATTCTCTGCCCACTGAGCATCATCACCAGAGAAACGGAATTGGTCGTTGGTTTGCTGAGGACCGTAGTCGTGGCTATCAACATATACCACATTATAGGTAGCATCATTATATCTCTTGTCACCTGACTTTGCCAAACCGTATGCGGCGGCAGCATTACCGAAGTTGTAGTGCAATGGGAAGTCGATCACATGGAAACCACTTGCCTGAGAATAGTCTGGCTCATGCCACTTACCATTCACCATAAAGGTATTGTCGCTTGTTGGTGTTGGGGCATTGTCTGACTCACAGAGAGCCATCTGATGGTCATCCACACCTGTACCGCCATTGGCTTTATCAAAGAGTACCTGTGTATCCCAGTATTTCTGGCTACCATCCCATTTGTCGAGCAAGTCCTTTGGAGCCTCCCATGTGTAATAATAGCAAGAGAGGTTATCCTGACCACGGTATGTGACATCACTGTAACGGGCGCAAACCTCACCATACATGAAGAATGGAGCCTTGTTCAATCGCTTGTCCTCATACTTCTTACCGAGGGCTGTAAACTGAGGAATAAACTGCTTGCAGAATGTCAAACGTGAGATGTGACCGGAAGTATCGATACGGAATCCATCCACACCCATCTTGATGAAACTGCCGTAGCACTTTACGAGATAATCTGCTACGTAGTCGTTCTCGGTGTTCAGATCGACGCAGTCGCCTGCAATCTGAGCCCACCAGCGGTTAGGAAAGTCCCAGTTGAAGTCACCAAAATGGTGCCAGTAGTTGTGAACATCCTCGTTCTTACCACGAACATTCTTCAACAAGCCAAGACGACGCTGATACTGCTCATAAGGGACACTTGTAAGGTAGTCGGAACCCAACTTCTCCTCGTTAGGAATCATACAAGCATTGATGAGTGCCTGAGTTTCCAAGTCGGTATTACGGTCAAACTCCTTGCAGAGTGTCTGCTCACCGAAGTTACCGGTGTGGTTGAGCACGACGTCGAGAATAATCTTGATGCCCTTTGCATGTGCCTTATCAATGAGTTCCTGGAACATGGCGTCACCGTCCTTGCTACCATCGCTGCTCTGATAACGGCAGTCTACATGCTGGAAATCCATGGCATGATAACCATGGTAATCATAACCGGAAGCGTTCTGCACAACTGGTGTAATCCAGATGGCTGTAAAACCCAATGCCTTGATGTAGTCGAGCTTGTCGATGACACCCTGGAAGTCGCCTCGCCAGCAAGGGTCTTTTGTTTCAATCTGCGCTGACTGGTTGTCCCAGCAAAGCACATTGTTTCCTGTGTCACCATCGTAGAAACGCGTGGTCATCATAAAATAGATACTTTCGTCTCGGAAATCAGTACGATTGCTAGTAAACGTGTCTGTAGCCATCGTCTGCATGGAGACCAACATGAGCATTAAAACTGCCCATAATTTTGCGGCAAGTTTCTTCATAATGAAATTATTAAGTTAAAATTGAATAGTTGAATTATCTTCCGCAAAATTACAAACTATTTCTATCCGCCCAACAAGATATTTCACTTTTCTGCTGATATTTTTGTGCAATCGATTTCACAAATATTAAGAAAAAGAGGCTGGATTCTGTAAAACAAATATTTACAAAATCCAGCCCCTTTAAGTATATAATTAATATAACGGGCGCGCCAGAAAATAGAAAGAATATTGTACTTTTGGTTTGTCCGAAATCAATTTCAGAGGTTTTCAGCCTCTTGCAGCCAGATGGCAGATGCAGCATCACTAGGCATACGCCAGTCACCACGAGGACTGAGGCTTACGCTACCAACTTTCGGGCCGTCTGGCAGACAGCTGCGCTTGAACTGCTGATTGAAGAAACGGCGCACGAAGGTCTTCAGCCACTTTTTGATAGTCTCCTCATCATAGCTGTCAGGATCATTATCACTGATCTTTACACGCTCCAGTTCGGAATCAATAAATGCCTTCTTTGCCAACATGTAAATCTTGGAAGGACGGAAACCGAAACGCAGGAAATAGTAGAGGAAAAAATCATGCAGTTCGTATGGTCCCACCAAATCTTCCGTCTTCTGCTTGATATTTCCATTCTCATCTGCCGGAATCAACTCTGGACTGATAGGAGTATCGATGATATCACGAAGAGTGATGCGGCTCTGTTCGTCTACCCCACTCTCTGCTACATGATTTACGAGATGACGGATCAGGGTCTTAGGAATGCTGGCATTCACGCCATACATGCTCATGTGGTCACCATTATAGGTAGCCCATCCTAATGCCAACTCTGAAAGGTCGCCGGTACCGATAACCATACCACCCATCTTATTGGCTAAATCCATCAGAATCTGGGTACGTTCACGAGCCTGGGAATTCTCGTAAGTCACATCATGCACACTGGCATCCTGACCGATGTCCTCAAAGTGCTGGGTTACAGCCTTGGCGATGCTGATTTCTTTAATGGTAATACCAAGACTCTGCATCAGCGAGATAGCATTATTGTAGGTTCTGTCCGTGGTTCCGAATCCCGGCATAGTGACACCTACGATACCCTTTCGGTTCATTTTGAGTTTATCAAAAGCTTTTACACAAACGAGTAAGGCCAGCGTAGAATCCAAACCGCCGCTAATACCGATTACTACGGTCTTGGCATGGGTATGAACGATACGCTTGGCTAGTCCCATGAGTTGGATATTGAAAATTTCCTCGCAAGAGGCATTCATATCGCTGCTGGTAGGAATAAACGGATGAGGATTCACCTCACGTTCCAACACAAAATCGCGTTCATTTTCGGTAGGATCGGCTTCGATATTACGGATATTGAACTGACCGCCGAGAACAGAATACTTAATATTGCGCTGGGCATTTACATAAGTAGAATTCGTACGACGCTCAGAGCGGAGTTTCTCTACATCTATCTGTGAGATAACCATCTGCGGCTCAATAGAGAAACGTTCACTCTGTGAAAGTAAAACTCCATTCTCATAAATCAGGGCATTTCCACCATAAACCACATCCTGCGTACTCTCACCGAATCCGCAGGAACTGTAGATATATCCGGTCATGGTACGGGCACTCTGCTGGCTGAGCAGACTCTTCAGATAATGATGTTTTCCGATGAGTTCGTCGCTTGCAGAAAGATTGAAAATCAGGTCTGCTCCTGCTAGCGCCAGTTTGTTGCTAGGAGGAGCCGGAGCCCATACATCTTCGCAGATTTCCACACCAAACTGTACGCCATCGAAAGTTTGAAAAATCTGAACATCAGGCGTCAGTTTCACCTTATGTCCGGCATAACGGACTTCGCAATCTCTCAGGTCCTGAGCCGAGGCAAACCAGCGTTTCTCATAAAACTCGCTGTAGTTTGGAAGATATGTCTTCGGTACAATACCGAGAATCTGTCCATGCTGGATAACGATACCACAATTGAGCAACAAGTCGCCCGCTATCACCGGCGCACCTACGATAGAGATGATATCGAGTTTGCGTGTGAAATCGAGCAACATCATCACCGCCTGCTCAGATGATTCGAGAAGCATCTGCTGACGGAAGAGATCCTGACAGGAATAGCCCGTAACAGAGAGTTCCGGAAATGTAATGATCTCTACACCCTTTCCCTCAGCCAGCGCTATCTGTTCCTCGATCTGCTGGGTATTGAAAATGACATCACCCACCTTTACGGCAGGGATGGCACTAGCTACCTTAATAAATCCGTACTTCATAATAAATTACTTTATTGTTACCTGTGTAGCACCATAGCCATACTCCTGGAAAGAAGCATCCTGATAGGTGCAACTCTTATAGCGATAGTTCAACTCATGAATGAGAGTCTGGCGCAACACACCTTCGCCCTTTCCATGAATAAAGATAATTTTCTGTCCCTTCTTTTTCTTATATTCCTCCATGGTCTTCTTGAAGATATCCATCTGATAATGAAGAATATCTGCAGAATTCATTCCAGCAGTTGTTTCAAGCACTTCATCCGCATGAAGATCTATCACAAGGGTACCATCATCCTTCTTGCTCTTCTTCTTGCTGGTGTTGGCGACAACCTTCTCATCCTTATACATCTGCTCTTTCAGGCGCTTGGAATCGATAACCAGCGGACGGGCTATTTCATCGTTCTCTACTATCGTAAAGAGATAGGCTGGAGTCTCGAAGAAATCGTTCTCCTCGAAAAGATGAAGTTTGTAGAATTTCACGGGATCGAGACGGAACTGAACATCTGTTGCCGGCTTCAGAAGGAATGGCTTGTCCTTCTTGTAAGCTATCATCTGGATGGCGATATGCTCCATCTCGTTCAGAGCCTCACGACCGAATTCCTCGATGAAGAGTTTGGTGTTCGGTTCTATTTCTCCCTCTGCTTTCAGAGTCCATGCATTTCCCTCAGCTACGAGATAGGTATAGTGGAGATAGTAGTTGCTGTCATTCACCATATAGGTCTCGAAACGGGTATTGGTTACGTCCTTGATGTTGATAGGTACAAAGGCGAGATAAGCACTGAGTTTGTTGCCCCCCGTATGTTCCTGAACCGGTTTCACAAAGGTTATCTCACGGTCGGCAGCATCATATTCCTCTACATCCATATCCACGTCATCGTGATCATTCAAGATGGCCTTGATACTCCGACTGTCCTGATGCAGTTCGGTATTGGCATGCTCCTCAGCCTTCTGCTGCGCATCCATCTTAGCCGAAATCATCTTGCCCATGGAGTATTCATCCTGCTCCACCACAACCACCTCGTTGATAGGCATCGGAATCTCAAAACCATCCTCATCCTCAACGAGCACAATATTTTTACCTTGGAAGCCGGCAACCTTTCCGCCACCCACTTCGCTCAAGAATCTGACTTTATCTCCTTTTTTCATAATCCATTAATAATTTGTAATTGCAAAGATACAAAAGATATTGCAAAACAGGGCTTATTTTAATATTTTTAATGCTACTGATAAAAATAATCCTGTAAAAGATGCACCATGTTAGATATTTTTCCGTATCTTTGCAAAGAAAAAGAAATAGTAACAAACCCTTTAAACTGAAAAGTTATGATTACATTTCCTTGCGCCAAGATCAATCTTGGTTTAAATATAGTTAGCAAGCGGAAAGATGGATACCACAATCTTGAAACGGTGTTCTACCCTATTCCGCTGACCGATGCACTTGAAATCAAGCTCATGGGCGATGAATTCCCTAGCGATGTTCCTTGTGATCTGAAGATTACAGGTAACGCAGTGGATTGCGACGAACAGAACAATCTCGTTGTAAAGGCTTATAATCTCCTGGCTGCCGACTTCAGGATTCCACGCATCCATGCTCACCTGGTGAAGCGTATTCCTTCGCAGGCAGGTTTGGGTGGCGGTTCTGCCGATGCAGCCTTCATGATCCGTTTGTTGGACGAGCGTTTCCGCCTCAATATCGGTAATCCGGAGATGGAAAGATACGCTGCCAAGCTGGGCGCAGACTGCGCCTACTTCATTTCTGCTGATCCCGAAGATGGTGACACTGCATGCTATGCAGAAGGTATCGGCGAAGAACTGATGCCGGTAAGTGGTCCTGGCGATAATCTGAGGGGCTATCATCTGGTTGTGGTGAAGCGCGATGACATTGCCGTCAGCACCAAAGAAGCTTATGCAGCCATCACCCCACAGGCACCAGCCAAATGTTGCCGCGACATTGTACGCCAGCCTATCGAGACTTGGAAAGAGGAACTTGTCAACGATTTTGAGGCACCTATCTTCAAAATGCACCCGGAACTGGCAGAAATCAAACAGAAGCTGTACAACCTGGGCGCCGTATATGCAGCGATGAGTGGTAGCGGAAGTGCCATCTTCGGTATCTTCAAGCATAAACCTGCAAATATAGAGGAACAGTTCGAAGGAATGTTCTGTAAAATAATGAAACTTTAAATTAGTTAATTGTTTACTCTAAATATAATGAACGAAGAAACACATCAGAAACTGATGACTATCAAGCGAAGCTTCCGCTTGCTGATGAACGGTCCGGGATCGCAATCTATGCGCGATAAGGGACTGGGATATAAACTGAATTGGGGCGTACCATTCTATGAACTGAAAAAGATGGCTGAGGAATATGGTAAAGACTATGACCTCGCCATCGAACTGTGGAAGGAAGATATCCGGGAGTGCAAGATTCTGGCTACACTCATCATGCCTGCCGATAAGATGCTTCCTGAAATCACAGATTTATGGATGGAACAGGTACAGAGTCAGGAGATGGCAGAGATGCTTGCCTTCAACCTATTGCAGCACGTAGATTATGCGCCTGTCATCGCCTACCAGTGGATAGCGAGTGACAAGCCACTCTACGAGATTGCCGGTTTCCAGCTCCTGGCACGTCTCTTTGCCAATGGAAAAGAGCCTAACGAGCGTGGCATCAACGAATTTCTGGATCAGGCTGCCACTGCATTGCAGGGTGACAACATGGGAATAAAACATGCTGCCTCTAATGCGGTTCTCCGTTTCTGCGACTTCGGTGAAGATTTCGAACAAATTGCAAGAGGAGCACTCAAGGGTATCTACGAGATATAATGGCTCTGCTGACGCAGTCAGAAACAGGCCACGACCCTACAGAAATTACGTCCCGACGTAGCATGGTGCTGCGTCCCGACATACAAAAAAATACGTCCCGATGCAGCAAATGCTACGTCGGGACGTATTTTTATGGCTATTTTCGTCATTACATGAAATACTTCTGGTATTCGTTTTCGAAATTCGGAGTGAAAACACCCTTGCCGATGTTTTCGCTGATTTCATCCTTGGTCCAGAATCTGCCACCGGCCAATTCTTCCTGGCTCGGTTTCACCTCGCCATCATATACACAGCGATGTACATAAACCAGTTCCTTTTCCCGCTGACTCTCAAAGACATAATGCCCAAGAGATTCCGGTTCAAAATCGGTGATACCCAATTCTTCCCTTACCTCGCGATGCAATGCCTGACTCACACTTTCGCCTAAATCAACATGACCGCCGCAGGCTGTATCCCATTTATCCGGCTGGATATCCTTCCAGGCTGGACGATGCTGCAGATACAGATCACCCCGGCTGTTGAATACATGCAGATGAACTACCGGATGCAATATCTTGCTTCCGTCATGGGCATGACCGCGGGTAACAGCACCCAGAATATTACCCATTTCATCTACTATCGGAAATTCCTCGTTCTTATTATCTATCATCGTTTCTCTTATTACAAAGTTCCGTATTCATCAGAGTAGCGCAACATCTGGTCAACATAGCTCTCCTCGTAATCCAATACTACGTCTGTAATTTCTCCTTCTTCATCCATCTCCAGCGTCATCTTCGGATTGATGAATCCCTTGTATGGAGCGAGATTCAGTTTCTTGTATCTTGCCAGTATCTCGCGATGCAATTCCGGATCAACATTCACGGCATACTTCTCAACCAGTTGGCGGGCAGCCTCGAAATCACCCTCACTCTTGATGCGCTGAATTTCAGCAAGCAACTCACCGAAGAGATGGCGGAGCTTGGCATAATCATTAATTTTCACATAAGTCTTCGTCGTAATGATATTGCCCTCACTGTCCTTCAAAGCATCCTCGGCAGAAGCATAGTTCATATCCATCTTCACCAGTTCCACAGCACCCTCGGCATGCTCCATCACCCACCAGGCTATCAGCGCACGGTTGCGCATGTGGGCTTCCTCTATCTTGTCGCCTTTCTTGATGCGGATAGTCTGGGTGAGCAGACCGTTCATCAGATAACCATAATACTGAGCCTTGTATGCCTCATCATTCGGTGTCAGCCCCAGTTCTACCAATTTATGGTCGGCTACATAATAGAGTCCAAAGAGATCGGCTCTCGCCTCTTCTATCGTACTGCCATACGCCTTCAGTGCATCGGGGTCGGTACCAGGCAAGAGCTGTCCGCTACCATGTCCCAGACACTCATGCAGGTCGGTATGCAGATCATCGGTAATATCCTCGTACTGATTCATCAGACTGATAGTATCCTCATCGATAACGAATTCATCTCGGAAACCATTGCCCTGAGCAGCCTTGTTATATGCCTCGGTCAGATTACCGATGGTTACACTCTTAGAACCATATTCCTGACGGATCCAGTTGGCATTCGGGAGATTGATACCGATGGCAGAAGCAGGATATTCCTCGCCACCCAACATCGCCGCACAGATGACATTGGCTGTAACACCCTTCACCTCCGGCTTGCGGAAACGTGGGTCTACAGGTGAATGGTCCTCAAACCACTGGGCATTCTGACTGATGGTCTGGGTGCGCTTCGTAGCTTCAATATCCTTATATTCTACGATGCCTTCCCAAGTACCTTTCAGTCCGAGCGGATCGCCATACACTTCGATAAATCCGTTGATGAAATCTATCATTCCCTCGTGCTGCTGCACCCAGGCAATGCTGTAACGGTCGAAATCCTTCAGTTCGCCTGTACGGTAATACTTCACCAGGAGATCGATAAGATGTTTCTGTTCCTCATTTTCTGCATATTTCTGAGCACGGAGCAACCAGGAAACAATCTCCTTGATAGCTGCGCCATAGAGGCCGTCTTCTGTCCATTTCAGCTCCACCAGTTCGCCATTACGCTTGGTCAGTTTAGAGTTCAGACCATAAGAAGGAGCCTGTTCGTTGCCCTCTTCCTTCATCCTGGCATAGAAACGTTCTACTTCTGCCTGAGAAACATTCTCATAGAAATTGCAGGCAGAAGTCTGCACCAGATCCTCGCCATCCGTCTGATTCACGCGCTTAGGCATGACTTCCGGATTGAAGATGACAGGCACCAGAATGCCCAACAGGTCTTCCTTGCTCTGCCCCTTGGAAAGAGGCAGGTATTCATCGGCTACAGCCCCAACCATCTCATAGAAAGATTCCTCTGAAAATCCTGGCACAAACTTTTCACATCCATAGTGATGATGGATGCCGCTGGCAAACCAGACACGTTTCAGGTAAACTTCGAAAGCCTTGAAATCTTCGCTTTCGCGATTACCCTCGTAATGAAGGTATACAGCCTCCAGGGTTTTACGGATGCGCAGGTTGTATTTGCCCTGCTGGTCGAAGGTGATATCACGTCCCAAGAGGGTTGCCTTCGACAAGCAATAAATATAAATTTTCTGTGTGAGCGACAGGTTTTCGAAACCCTTCAGCTCATAACGGAGCATCTGGATATCGGCAAATCGCTCTTGAGTGTTTACATTACATTTTGCCATTTTTATCTGTATTTACCATGCAAAAGTAATACATTTTTTCCACATACCAAACTTTTCCTCCTGTTTTTCGCTCTTTGCAAAGTTTTTTACTTGAAATATGCACTTTTTCTTGGAGAAAACTTTTATTTATGCAGATTATTCATTACCTTTGCATGAAAATCAGAACAAAAACATGCCGGTAAAGGCAGAAATCATAAAACGGCAATCATGCAGATAAACGAGATATTAAAAAGCTATTTTGGATACGATTCCTTCCGCCCCAACCAGGAAGCGATTATCAGAGAGGTAATGCAGGGACACGACTGTCTGGTTCTCATGCCGACTGGTGGTGGAAAGAGTCTGTGCTACCAGGTTCCCGCATTAGCGATGGAAGGTACCGCTGTGGTCATTTCACCGCTCATCAGTCTGATGCACGACCAAGTGGAGGCGCTCAAGGCAAACGGTATCCCGGCAGAGGCACTGAACAGCGGAAACGACACGACCGATGAACTCATCATCCGACGCCGATGCGAGAAGGGAGAACTGAAACTTCTTTATGTTTCGCCCGAAAAACTCATCAGCGAGATACCTTATTTATTCAGCAACATCAAGATTTCGCTCTTTGCCGTTGACGAGGCCCACTGCATCAGCCAGTGGGGACACGATTTCCGTCCGGAGTATTCGCAACTCGGTATGCTGCACGAGAATTTCCGCAATGTCCCGGTGATGGCGCTCACAGCCACAGCCGACAAGATAACGCGCGAAGATATCATACGCCAACTTCATCTCAATGGGCAGACGTTCGTAAGCAGTTTCGACCGCCCCAACCTCTCCCTCACCGTAAGACAGGAGAGCACCAAAAAGGCAAAGCTCCAATACATCACCCGCTTCATCAGTAATCATCCGGAAGAAGCGGGCATCATCTACTGTCTCTCCCGCAAAAACACCGAAATGGTAGCTCAGGAACTTATCGATCTGGGTATCAATGCCGCAGCCTATCATGCCGGAATGACTGCCCAGACCAGAGCATCAGTACAGGAGCGGTTCAAGATGGACCAGATTCAGGTGGTATGTGCTACCATCGCTTTCGGAATGGGCATCGACAAGAGTAATGTGCGCTGGGTAATCCACTATAATATGCCAAAAAGCATCGAGAGTTTCTATCAGGAAATAGGTAGAGCCGGTAGAGATGGAGCACCATCAGATACCGTACTGTTCTATTCGATGGCCGACATCATCACCCTCCGTTCTTTCTGCGAAGAAAGCGGACAGCGTGATGTGAATATGGAGAAACTGCGCCGCATGGAGGAATATGCCGAATCGAGAGTATGCCGACGACGCATTCTGCTGAATTATTTTGGCGAGACATCATCCTGCAACTGCGGCAACTGTGATGTTTGCAAGAATCCTCCACGCACCTTCGACGGCACCATCAGAGCCCAGAAAGCCCTGAGTGCCGTGGTCCGTTCGGGTGAGCATATTGCAGTAGGTACCTGCATCGAGATTCTGAGAGGCATGCATTCTTCTGCCGTTGTGAAAAACAAATACAACGAGATGAAAACCTTCGGTGTGGGCAGGGATACAACATCTAAGGACTGGAATGCTTATCTGCTGCAGATGCTGCAGATGGGATTCTTCGAGATTGCCTACAACAACCACAACTACATGAAGGTTACCGATTTAGGCTGGAAGGTACTGAAGGGAGAACATCATGTTTCGCTGGCTTATATCGAAGAAGATGATAAAGCCACCCGCCCACAGAAAACGGTACGCAACAGGAAGGGCGCCATCGCCCAGCCGGGAAATCTCATTCCTGAGGTGCATGCCGAACGTGTCATCTTCCAGGAAGACTCGAAAGGCGTGGAAGACAAAGGGCTCTTTGAACACCTCAGAAAGATACGCAAGAACCTTGCCGACGAACAGGGTTATCCTCCATATATCGTACTCAGCGACAAGAGCCTTCATGAACTCGCAAGAATGAAACCTACCACCAAGAATGCCATGAGCCTGATCAGTGGTATCGGAGAATTCAAGCTCAATAAATATGGCGATACCTTCATCAAGGCTATCAGGAAATATACAGGACTATAACAGAAATTTTCTGCATTTTCAGCTTGTCTTGCCTCAAGATACAATCCTGTCTTAAGATACAATCTTCCATTCCAGGCTGTTCACCTCGTCCTTCACCGAAAAGTTCAAGCCAATCTTCACCACCTTCTTGCCACTCATCTTGAAGGCGTCGGCATAGTGCTTTGCGTCTATCTGGGCGAGAGCCTCCTCGGCACTCTTGTTGAACTTCAGTTCCATCACGTAGATGGTATCATCCGTCTCCATCATAATATCGATTCTGCCCTTCGCAGTATGAGGTTCCACTAGGATGCTATAGTTGGTAAGCAGGGCAAACATGATGTAGAGCGTCTGCTGCCAATGCCCCTCGTAGTTGGTATTGTCGCAGTAAGGCACAGTCTCCAGAAAGTCGTTCAGCAGGCAGAAGGCTGCATCCATATCCCCCTTCTTCACCAATACCGACATCTTGGCGATGGTCGTGTTAGCCTTCGCCGACTTGTCCGTCAGATAATGAGGCAAGAGACTACCATACAGCCCCACCCTAATCTCCTGGTTAGGCAATGCCAACTGATACAACTTTGTCGGTTTGTCATATCCCTTGATGGTGACATATCCACTCTGATAGAGCAAAGGTACGATGGTGGTCATCGTTTCTGTGGGGGCATCAAAGTCCTTCTTGCCCACCTCTATGGTCTCGCCAAGGTCTGCAGGCAAAAAATCATACTTTCTCATCATGTTGATTAGATAAGTAGGAGTGCCCGAGCCGAACCAGTAATCATCCATTCTGCCATCGGCAAAGCAATTGAGCAGACTGTAAGGATTGAAGACATCTGGCGATGGCCAGCAGAAATGATAGCCATCATAATGATTTTTCAGTTCCTCGATGGTTTCCTCCCTACTAAGTTCCTGATGCTCGGCAAGAGCGTCGATATCATCGCTCATCTGTGTAAGCATTTCCTCCTTGGTGATACCGCAGATGCCGGCGTAAGGCTCGTCCATGCTCACATTCTTGATATTGTTCAGCTCGCTGAAGATACTTAGCTGCGAGAACTTCGTGATGCCCGTCAGGAAGACGAAACGGAGCAATGGCTCGCAATCTTTCAAAGGACTGTAGAAATTGCGCATCGTATTGCGCAAAACATCGAGTTTTTCCTTCTCGTGAGCCACATCCAGCAGCGGTGCATCATATTCATCGATGAGCACCACCGCCTGCTTGCCTGTCTGTGCAGTAACTGATTTTATCAAGTTGAGCAAACGGACGTTCGGATCTGGAGAATCACAATCTACTCCAAACCTATCCTCATTTTCCTTTAATATATATAAGAGGTATCGATCCAGCTGTTCCTTCTCCATATGTTTGCCTCCAGCCAGGCTGAAGTGCAGCACGGGATAAGTATTCCACTCCTTCTCCAGCTTCTCGACGGCAAGCCCCTCGAAGAGTTCCTTCTTGCCCTCGAAATAACTCTTGAAGGTGGAAACCAGCAGCGACTTGCCGAAACGGCGTGGTCGGCTCAGGAAGAAATACGTTCCATCGGTATGTGTCATACGATAGATGTATTCCGTCTTATCTACATAGAACATATCCTCCTTGCGGATCCGTTCAAATGTCTGAATTCCTATAGGATATAATTTTCTTGCCATAATCAAACGCTGTCTAATGAATTGCAAATATACATCAAATCCCCGAAACAACCAAGCATTTCTACGATTTTAACAAAAAAATAATCCCGACCCAGAGATTCCTTTTTGAATCTCCGAGCCGGGAATAGCATAGTTTTAAATATAGAGGATTAAATATCCATTTCCGCCCTCCTGGTGTGTAGGATGACATCCAGCACCAGGTGGAACACTATCCATACAGCGATGTCGATGGCCAGGATATACGTGATGTTCACGTGGCCGATCATCAGGAAGTTGAGCAGGATGAACATCAGCGAGAGCACGCAGATAGCCACCATTACCTGTCTCACCCTCAGTCCGCATCTCAGCAGCTTATGGTGGATGTGACTCTTGTCAGGCAAGAACGGATTCTTCTTGTTTCTCAGTCTGTGGGCCACCACTCTCACCACGTCGAGCAGCGGCACCAGCATCGTGGTAAAGGCAAACACCATGTTGTAGTCAGACACCACATGTGGGCTCACATCCACCGTGCTCAGGTGAATCATCAGGAAACTGATGATGTAGCCCAGCGACAGCGAACCCGAATCGCCCATAAAGAGCTTCCTGCCCCTCATGGCATTTCCAAACACGTTGTAGAACCAGAAAGGGATGATCACACCCAGCGCCGCAATGCAGAGCAGGGCGAAGGAAAACAGATGGAGCCAGATGTGCAGCCCCGCCAGCGCCACCAGCGAGATGCCGCAGAGTCCGGAAGCCAGTCCGTCGATGCCGTCAATCAGGTTGATGGCATTGGTTACGTACACCACGATGAGCACGGTGAAAGGCATGCCCACCCAGGGCGACAGCTGATAGATTCCGAAGAGTCCGTCAAGCGACTTAATCCACACGCCCGAAGCCACGAGCAGCGATGCCGCCACAATCTGCACCAGGAACTTCTTCTTGTACCCAACTCCAATCAGGTCGTCGGCGAGTCCCACCAGGAACAGCATCATGCTACCCACCAGCAGGGCCAAAAACTCATAAGGCACCTCCCCGTGCATCGACCCGCTGCTCAGTCCCATCAGATGGTATATCAGCACCAGACCGCCCATGGTAATCAGCATCACTGGGAAGAACGAGAGTCCGCCCAGTCGCGGAATCGGCGAATGATGCACCTTTCTCTTATCCGGCATATCAAAGAGTTTCTTCTTATGCGAGATAAGGAGAATGTTAGGCAGCACAAGCATGGCGATGGTGACAGACACAATAAGTGCTACCAGCAGGAAAATATAAATTGGTTGTATCATCTTCTTTTATTCGTTTTAAAATTAGAATCTGCTTTTCAGTATTTCTCCCACCTTATATATATATCGCAATCCCAAAAGGAAGAAGTTAGAATACACTCCGTTCTTTTTAAGCGCTTTCAGGTGGTCACGCATGATGCGCTTATGGCTCTCCAATCCAGAACTGGAAGCACCACCAGTACGCATGGTTACAAAGTCCTTGTTGATATAGTGCGTTTTTATTTTATTTACGAAGATAAGTCTCAGCAGATTTTCAAAGTCAGCAGCCACCCGATAGTTTTCTGCATCAAAGGCACCATATTTCTCATATACCTCTTTACGACAATAGAACGAAGGATGTGCAGGCATGAATCCCAGTCTCATCATCCATTTTCTGAAAGGCTTGGAACTATAGTATCTCACGCATTTCGTCAGATTATCATCGTCCACATAGTGTATGTCGCCATATACGGCATCAGCCTTTTCATTCTCCAAAGTCCCTGCGATGCAAGCCAAAGCATCATCCGAAGTATAAAAGTCGTCCGAGTTAAGAATACCGATTACCTCCCCCGTAGCCATCCTGATACCCTTGTTCATGGCATCATAGATTCCCTTATCGGGTTCGCTGATATATCTCATTCTCCCCTCAAACAGAGGTTCCATCTTCTTTACCACCTCCAGGGTATTATCCTTAGAAGCCCCATCCACGACCAGCAATTCATAGTCGTGATAGGTTTGGGCGAGCACACTCTTCAGCGTATCGCCCACCGTCTTCCCGCTATTATACGTAGCGGTAATGATAGAGATTTTCATAAAGGTGACTATTTTAACATTAATTCATCGTATAATTTAATATAATCTTCAAAGCGCTCATCCTTATTAAAATATTGGATAGCACGCTGCCTACAGACAGAAGAAAAAGCCTTCTGTCCCTTGTTACAGATGGTTACTACAGCAGAAACCATAGCTGCAACATCTCCCTGTTCTACTACAATACCAGTATTAGTATCAATAGCCTCAGGACTACCTCCAGTACGATAAGTTACCACAGGAGTTCCACAAGCCAAAGCTTCAAGGTTTATTGTAGGGAAAGTATCTGCATAAGTTGGGTTTATTAATACATTTGCCGAAGAATACAACTGCACCAACTCATCAACATTTTGAGTTCTACGTATTCCTCGAATTCCCTGAGGTAACTTCTTCTGTTGGCTTGCCGAAACGCCAACAACTATAAGTTCATACTCTTCTGGCAATATGGTTCTGAGTTTGAAAAGATCATCGTATCCTTTATTTGCATGCCACACATTTGAAACAGCAAGTACTTTAAACTTGCCATTTGACTGTTCTTCAATTCTTGGTTGAAATATACTAAGATTGATTCCATTCTTAATGACCTTCAATCTTTTATCTTTCAAGAAAGACTCACCAACGAATTGAGCAATCCAATCAGAACAAGCTACAATCGTAAGATTATTACACCCTTTGAATAACATTTTCTTGAGGTTCCAATTCTTACGTGATGCATCAAACAATGTATTAGGATAACTATGTTTTAGAGGACAGTCATAACATCCAGTTTTCCATCGATTACAATCTTTAGTAACAAAATGGAAACAGTGTCCTGTAATTGCCCAACAATCATGAAAGGTCCATACCACGGGTATATCTGTAGAATTCAAAAAATCAAAGAGTAAATGGTAATTGAGATAATGATCATGAATATCATGCAACTGAATAACATCAGGCTTTATTTCCTTGATTTTTTTAATCAAAGTACGTGTTGCCTTCTGAGAACACAGCCCTTCATTATCAAAAATTCTCTGTTGAGCATAATGGGCATACACATCCCATTGAGTACCTATCTTTATAAGTTTGCTATCAGATGGATTCATATATCTACCATAGGCAATATAACTCTCCCATCCGTTAGCCATTGCCCTTCTACCTATTTCCTCTGCGATACGACCATTAGCGCCCCAATTAGCTGTTACGTTAATCTGAAAAAGTATTTTTTTCATAAACACGAACTATTATACTTTTTACCATTTCTTCGTGCAAGACAAGAAGTATTTTACATGGCTTATTGGCCAGAATACTTCATAATGCCTTCTATTGATGACACGATTATTAAAAGAGAAATATCGTTTGTAATCAGACTGAGAAAATACATACTTATAATGCTGACAAGCTATATCTATCGATTTATTGTTAGCATGAGTCAATTTTCCATATGGAAAAGCAAAATAATCACAAGGTTTACCAGTATGCTTTTCTATGATGCCTTTACAAGTGTTTATTTGATATTCAAGAATTTCCGTGTCATCAGAATTAATCATATAATGATCCATTGTATGTGCACCTATCAGAAAACCTCTATCCGACAATTCTTTTATTTGCTCCCATCGCATAGGTCTTCTTCCAGGCGTTAAAACAATATTTTTATTGAAATTATCAATATACTCATCATCTCCCTCGACATAATTTGGATTGACAAAGAAAATTGCATTGACACCAAATTCTTCTAATACAGGTGCGAAGACATCATAACACTCCATAAACCCATCATCATAGGCAAAAGCAACCAAAGGTTCCTTTGGTTCAACCTTATTTACAATCATAGTGATGGCTTCTTCTATGCGAATGAACTTCACATACTTTGAAAGTTTACTCAATAACTTTCTAAAAGTTTCCGGTTCCAGCTCATCCTCAATTCTATGACCACTGATAATATGAATACCAACTGCAGGTTTTGCAAAAGTGCCCATCATAGAAAGATAAGCACTTCTTAGAGTCTGCCTAATTACATGAAACATTTCTTTCTTCATTTAGATTATTTTAAATACTGTTTTAATACATTCATCTGAAAATTTGGATTCCATTGATTATCAATTTCCTCGAAACATTCTTTTCTTACAACATCCCTTTTTGCCGAATTACATTCAAACCATTTATCAATACACTCAGCTAAACTTTGAGCATTATTATATTCAAAAAATGCTCCTGTTACCTGGTCTTTTATCGACTCAAATTCCGGCATTTGCATTGTGAAATCGTTGTGAGTAACAACAGGTGTTCCAAACATCAAGGTATGTATTGCTGTCAATCCTACATTTCCTGGTGAGACACACAAATCTGCATTATAAATCAACTCTGCATTTGTTTTCTCATCGTAGCAAGCACCATAAAACCACACAGAATCAGCCATTCCTAATTTCAAAGAAAGCCTTTTCAAATATACCTCCTCAGAACCAGAACCAATTAAAACAACATTGAATTCTTTATTTTGACGTTTTAATAAAGACAAGCTTTCAAACAGCAAATCTATTCTCTTAACCTTCGTCAATCTACCTACAAAAAGGAGAATAGGATGATTGTTTCCAAAATGCTCATAATAAATGTTTGAAGGAGATAATTCATTTCTAAACTCAAGTTGCTGCTCATAATTCAAAGAATTATGTATTACAAAAAGTTTGTTTGCATCAAACCCTTCTTTTATCATCAATTCTTTTGCATAGTTACCATAAAGAAAAGTACCATCTGCTAAGCCAAAATAAACCTTCTTCATCAGTTTTTTAACGAAGCCTTCTCTACCATACCAGCCATGCGACCACAAATATACTTTCTTATTTGGCAATAGCTTTGAGAGTAAAAGTACTAGCCAGCTTGTCAAGCCAAAAGGTTCCCCATTCATAAGAAAAGTAGATACCTTTCTAGCAAACAGATATTTTAGCAAACCGTTTTGTATATAAATACTCTTAAATACTTTTTTTATATCTGCTTCATGCACTTCTTTAAGCAATGATAAATCCATTGATTTAATACCACCATCAGGTTTACCAAATAACCAAATGCAATCATATTGACTATCCAACATCTGGTATATGCGCTGCCTGTATAAAGCACCCATAACATCAACAACACACAATTTCTTCATAATTCTAAATAGTTGCTAAAAGTAATTCTATATCATTTTTGGGGCAAAGAATATCAGTATCTTCCACTCCATTGAGACCGTCAACCTTTAATTTAGAACTAGGAATCGCTAGATAATCACACAATTTTTGACGTAAATCTCCTTTTTTGGTGTCATGAGATATATGTAATTTATCTAATATATTCACATTCTTATAGGAGATATTATCTATTTCCCAAACCGTATCATCAAAATCTGTTTTACCTTGCGATTCTAAGTTTACCTTGACAGTATATTGCTCTTTATCTCCTGGCAAATACTCTAAAGTTTCACGATACTTTGAGAGTACTTTTCTTATATTTTTAAAAGAGTTTGCAAATTCATCAAAGAGAGAGAGATTATCTATTTGAAACAAAAATCCAATACCCTTAACCTTTTGATTTCTAAATTCATTATTAGAGTTAAAATACATCTCATATAAAATACCATCAAGCACAGCATTATTACCTTTATTATTATAAAGTTTCAACTTGCTATATGTCAGTTCCTCTTCACATTTCCAACATCCACCAACTGCAGCTTGCAATATATTCCTACCAATTACAAACTTATCATCTTCTGACATCTGTTTGAATTCCTGATGAAACATATCAATGGCATCAATTTGCTTATAATAATTATACGATTTAAACAATTCCAAGCACTTTAAAAAAGCTCCATTAGTAGAAAGATATTTTCCATCAGCTAGCGCATTCTCTGAATAGTTTAAAGATGCACCATCCTCTAATTGACCATAGTTGAAACTATATGGATAAACAAGACTAGTTAGTTCTTGTCCTATTTGCTTTCTTCCTGTTTTTCGCAATTCATATCTTATCGACTTAAATAAAGACTCTATAGGCAAGTCCTTTTCCATCATCTTATCCAAAAGTAATTGAGTATAAGGACTATGTATACTACCGTCACTGGCACTAGTTTCTGGCGATGTAGAAAATGCAAAGAAAGACTGGAAAGGAAGTTTTGTATAACTACCGAATCCGTCATTACCAGCCCAACCTCTGTCATTTTCTGCTTTGACCCTGCAAGCATCCATGATTAGCAAATTCATTTGATCACCATTTGCATTCATATCTTTGCAAAGACCATTAAGATTTATGGAGTTTCCTCTTGCTTTTACAATACCGTCATTACAGGAATCTGTATCGCTGAGAATCAAGCAATCCTCATTATTAATCATTAATCCATGACCAGCAAAATACACTAGAGCCACATCAACTTTATCTTCGTTAATCTTATCAAGAAATATCTGTTGCTTATCCAAAATATGTTTATATGCCCCCTCCTGATTATGCCCATCGTCAATACTTTTCACAACAGAATAACCCAATAGTTCTAACTTATCAGCAAATTCAGTTGCATCATTTACAGCTGCGTGTAAATCAGGATAATGCACATATTCATTGATACCTATTACCCAGGCAATACATTTTAGTATTTTCATTTTTTCATTGTCTTATAATAGAAAGCCCCCATATCGTCTAAAGCCTTCTGTGACCAATTGTGGAAGATTGCACCAGCAGGAGTTAAGGTCATTTCACCAAAATAAATTTTAGTACCAGTATCATATAAATCTACTCTAACAAGATCTAGCCCATCTGCTAATTTTGTTGCAATATTAATCATTTTATCCAATTCTTTAGGTTTTGGAATTTCATATAAATCGCCATTTTTTGTATATTCAGGAAGAGGCTTCCAATCCAAAGTAAATGGCATATAATCAGTATCTCCTGTTTCTCTACCAGTACAAGCCAGCACACAGAAAGGTTTACCATGAATACACATAAACTTATAATCTGTAGGGAAACCTCCATGGTGGTCTTCGATATAGGCCTCGCAGATTAGTTTGCGCTCTATCAGGTTGTAATGGCTCTCGGAGTAAGAATAGTTGGTTGACCGTGCAAACCACTCTTGGATCTTCCGCATCGCCCCATCCACATCAAACTTGTCCTTGTCGGAGCATACTAAGTTCATGCCTGCCCCATAGTTCATCTTCAGGGCAAAGCGAGGCGGCAGGGTCTCTATCTCTTCCTTGCTTGGGCATTTATCCCAAACTTGCCCCCCCATAAGTGGGACAAGGATATCAGCCAATCCCCTTTCCTTTACAAACTCTCTCACCCTGTATTTATCTGCCAGCCAATACATCTCTCTAGGCTTGCCGTCGAGGATGGACTTAATCCATATCTCCGACAAATCGCGGGGATGCTTGAAGTGAGGTACTCGCTTACGATTATGAACATAAGCTATAATGAAGAAGAACTTAGGTGATAACTTGGAAACAATGTAAGCCACAAAAGCTTTACAGAGTTCATAGACAGAAACTTTATACATAATTATAAACTTACTAAATATTTTATCAATAACCCAATAATTGAAGCCATTTTTCTCCAACAACATCTGTAGAATACAATAACGCTGATTTTAATCCTCGAAGTCTCATTTTTTCTATTTTGCTTTGAGATGATGTTAGTTCGCTTAATGCCAACAAAAAAGATTTCTTGCTGAATTTTTTCACCAACAATCCATTGTTTTCATTGTCAACTAAATAAGATGCTGAAGGAAAGCTGTTATTTACAATAGGGACTACACCATATTTGAAACTTTCAACAATTACCATAGAAAATGATTCGTAGGAAGATGTAATGCAAGATATTTTAGCTTTCTTATAATACTCAACAGGATCAACACGTCCTTCAAAAAATATATTTCTTATATTATTATGAGCTACATAATTTTTAGCCCAGTTTAAATCTGGTCCATCACCAAGAATATATAGATACCAATCAGTATTTGTTTCTGAGAAAAGATGCCATACTTCAAGCATAAAATCTATTCTTTTAATTGACGTATCAACATTCCCCACCCAAAGTATTATATTATCTTTAAATAATAATTTATTACAATCTAAAGAGATACAATTGGGTATATATGTTATTTTATCTGTATATTTATAACCAACAACATCAGTAAGCTCTTTCATATGACCAGGGCTTAACATAACTATTTTATCACTTTTATCGATTAATTTTCCTGCATACTGCTTTCTTCGAATCATAATTCCACATAACTTGTAAATGGGCTCTAAAACAGGAAGTAAAAGAACTTTTGATAAAAGTTTCAAATGATGTTTTTTTAAGAAAAACTCTTTCAAGTACGCATAGTTTTCTACTTGATTTAAAATAGGATTATGGATACATGAAATAATATGCAAAGAAGGATTTTTGACTTTTAAGTCATATAGAAAATCAACATCAGACATACTAATAGCAGCTTGGTTAATTATTACATTTATCTTATGCTCAAAAATTATTTTTTCCAAATATTTTTTATTTTGCTCACAATATGGTTTCAGAGAAGGAAAAAAGAATTGATAATCCGCAAAAGGATTAGCAGAATTACTCTTATCCATTCCAATAGATAAAGTACAAATACCCTTACTATTAAAAAAATGCAGTAAATTATATGTTATGCGCGCAATTCCACCAGAACATGGGGAACTAGCATTGGTACCATAAAACAAAATGTTCATACTATATTATAATGTTCATTTAAATAAGCTTCAATAAAGCCTAAATAGACAAAGATTAGACAAAAGAAAAACAAATACGAAAAAGGTTCTGCAGCAATGCTATAAAAAATTAATATAGAATAACATGTAGAATATGAACTGAGAACATTAGAGCCTATTACATCTCTAATTCTATATAAATAGCATATTTTTCTTATAAGCCAAATATGTATTACGATGTAGACAAGCCATCCAACAATGCCATAATAGTATAAGATTGCAAAGACTTCAACATCAACCATTTTGTGATATTTAGCAGCATGTCCCATAAAACCATAGCCAAATATCTGATTTACAGTAGGAGCAGTTTTTACTCTTTCTATGATATTTTCTATATTTTTAGTTCGTCCACTTCCTCCATCGGAATCCAAACGTTCAAGGCGAGTCTGTGTCCTTTCTATTGCTTTATTATTTCCAACATAATATGAACTTACAAATATTATTATCAATGTAAGAAAGCAATTTAGCAAAAATGATTTAATACTCTTTGAGCTATCTATAAAAAAGTTAACTATAAAAATAAGCCCACAAGCAAAAATTCCACTTCGTTTATAACCATAGATTACACATAACAATGCAAAAACCAAGAATATATATTTCAATTTATTGTTGACAAAATAAAACAGTAACGGAAGCGGAATCAAAGCATAGTAAAAATAATTTATTTGAGACAAATCACCATTTTGAACATGGAATGTCATATGTGCTCTGTAATTATTTAAAATTCCCGCAACAAAATAAAGTATTACAAATATTTTCAACAAGATTACTGAATCACTTTTCTTTGTATAAATATAAAAAAACAAATAATTCAAATACCATACTAATGAATAACAAAAGAATTCAAATAAACTTGTATTATAAAAAAGCCCTCCTAAGAATCGTGTATTTTTAGAATCATCAAAAAGATAATTACCAAATGCTAAAGCTTCAACAAACACAAAAATCAAAAAAAGTCTTGACAATATAGTTTCAAAAGCATAACTTACATTACCATATTTCCAGATAAACACGCCTCCATTTATGAACAACAATACTGATGCAGGAAACATATCTCCACGTGCATATAAGAATGTCATCCAAACTATACCAATGCATTGAATAATCAATAATATATTAATTATTCTTTCGAGATGTAATTCTCTAACAAACCTAATCATAATAATTATTTTAAAGAATCAGTAATAAAGTGTAGAGACTGTTCTATGTATATATTTTTTCGTCTATTTACATTTGCAAAGAATATCTTATCATACCTAATATCAGTATTAATATTTATCAACCTTTTATTTAATTCTAAACTATCCAACAAAGAAGTAAATCTAGTTAAACCTCTTTTTTTATTTCCTATTACAAAAAATTGTTTTTCAAATATAATTGAAAAAGCCATACCATGAAAGGAATCTGTCAAGACAAAATCAGCCTCTAAAATAGATTGCAACCATTTAATTACTCCTGGTTTCACTATGTCAGAAACTGTTGAAGGTAACCATCTCCATATATAACTGGAATGATTGATATACTTTACCGGCAGACCTAACTCTGAAGATATATTCTCAACTAATTTCTTTTTCTCATCAGTTATGTCCAACATATAAACTGCCAAATATTTCTTCCGACGTAGTTTTAACCCAAAATTCTTTATATACTCCATCTTATCGACCAACAATGTTGGATCCAAAACATGAGTCGCTGATATTCCAAAACATTCTTTACAAACATCAACTCCACTATCCTCTCTTACAGATATCGCATCAAACTTTTGAAGCAAAGGTTTAACTTCTGCCCTTGATTTTTCCGGATTTTGGTTATCATCCCAGTAGTCTACCCCAAAAGAAGCTGCATAAGAAATTCGTTTAACATGATCTTCTTTAGTAAAATCTAAGAAAAAGTTATAATCAGCTCCACGCACATTCCTAATTCTCCAAACCTGATCACTTCCTACAACATATCCATCAAATCCAGCTTGTCTAATCGCATCCATCTTTGCACGAGAATCAATTTCTTCCGTTCTCGGCACAATATACTCTTCGCAAAACTTATCGAATTTACGTATTACAAAAAGATGATAAAATATTTTTTTTATTCGATGCAAAATACTATGATTATCTGCATTCCATCGACGATTAATTAGCCATGCATCATAGCCCAATTTCTTTAGGACATAAACTAAAGCATACGCTTGAAGAATACCACCATAATTAGTTAAAGTGGGAAGTGTAAGAACACCTATCTTTTTCATTTTCTAATTATCTTTTTAATGAATTTTGCCAAATGTAAACTAACAAGCAGTTTAATGGCAGTGTAACGAATATTTTCCTTTATTGTATATTTCGAATATCGATTGATTAAATCTATCTGATGCTCTCTATTGTAATGCTGAAAGAATCGATCCCTACCTCCCTTCATTCTAGAAGACTTTATGACTGCAGGATTTTGAGAAAGAATATCATTCAAGCCAACAACCTTAAAAGCCATATCAAGAGACTCGATATTTACCTTATTCTTATATACTAGCACGGCACTCAATCCCTTATCATCATCAAAGTCTTCAACGTAAGTACTAGCTCCCCAAAAATCAGCTAATGTATAATCAGCTCCACTCTTACCACATTTAGCAGGACAAGCATAGCAAGATGGACGAAGATACAAATTTTTAAGAAAACCTTTCATATAAAGGTTCGCCTTATGAGGCTCATAAAGCAACGTTTTATCTGTTACTTCTACGGACTGAGAAACCAAATTTTTGTCCGCCTTAGAGGCGGACTTTGCACGGACTGAGAAACCATATTTCTTCCATCCGTATCGTTTATCTCTAAAAGAGATACCCGTTATCACGGGCAAATCTTTTAGAGATAATTGAGAAACCATATTTCTTCCATCGACGCCCAAAGGGCGTATTTTTTCATTCAGATAACCTCTCCATATCATCGGACTAGGCACTCCATGACAAACAAAATCCACAGTTAGTAAAGTATCATAATCTTTTCTTAAGTATTTCTTCAAACCAACTATTTGGCATGGTGTTCCAGAAAACAGAACTTTTCTACCTTCTTTCAAAAACCGTTCTGCATATTTATAAGTATTACCAATCTTTGACTGTACATACTTAGAGCCTAAAAATACAGATAAGCCATCTAACGATTCAGTATAGTCATGAATAACATTCCACTCATTATCAAATCTTGCGCCAAACACAACCCCATTCTGTCTTAAAATAGTTTCTGCTAATAAAGCAAAAATACCACCTGAAGAACTTGCAAGCCGAGTTGATAAATTAGAATTTTTAGCAGCATATACAATCACAGGATTTCTTGGCTTATCTTGCTGTAATACAGGACATACTTTTTCACATAAGCCACAATCTATGCACACTGATAATTTTACTTTAGGATATTTAAATCCTTCTCTATCTTCTTCGAAAGAGATGCACTGCTTGGGACATTTTTGCACACAAGCAGAGCATCCTGTACATTTTGATTTTACTGCTATATTAATCATTTCTCAAGAATATCTTTTTAATAGGAGCTAATACCAAATTACGCTCGTACCTATTCATAGACAACTTCATAAATAAGGGTAAATATAAAGCTGTAAATATTAGAATTCCAAGACACATATTCTTAATTGTATGAATAGGATAATAATGAAGCACGCAAATAGCAGCAGTACATAGCAAAAATGGAACTATGCTCATTTGAATAATTTCTTTCCAAAAACCGATGATATCTAACCCCTGCTTTTTATGATAATAAATATTCATTACTATAATCTGCCCCAATGTCAAAGCACCAGCAATAGCCATAGCACACCCTATACTTCCATAATATTTTGCCAGTGGAATCTGAAATCCCAAACTTATCAGAGCTATAACAACATATACTTCTGAACGAAAGCGCATTTGATTACGTGCTTGCAGAATAGTAATGCCAAGATTTTGAATCAAAGGAATCGTTAGTGGAACAAGAAATAACAAAGCTATTGTATAAGCATCATCATATCCATCACCTGCCCAAAAACGAATAAAATATTTTCCAAAAACTATAAAACCAGATAAGATAAACGCCATAACCACATATTGAACTCGGCCTGTTCGAATAAACAAATCAGATAATTCTTTCTTATCATTGTTTTTTGTAACCATTGCAGTTACTCGTGGTAAGAAAACACCAACAATAGCTGTAGAAAACATCATATACATTCCCTGAAGCTGAATAGCTACTGCAAATACAGCTACAGCAACTGTTCCAACCATTGCCCCTAATACAAACTGACCTGTACTCCAATATATTCTATCCATGATTGTATTAAGGAATATCCAAAAAGAATAAATAGAAATTTCTTTCAATAATCTCTTATCTACCTTTCCAAACTTCACTTTAATATTTATCTTTCGCCTACAATATACAACATTCAAAAGTAAAGTGATGATATTAAATGCTGTTTGTACCACAACCATAGCAATCGCCTTATATCCATAAGATAAAAGGACTATCATTACAGCTGTATTCAGTAAAATACGAGCAATTTGAACCAATCTAAGAAAAATAAAATTTTCATAAGCTGATATGATTGCTCCATATATACTTAAAGGAAAGGTAATAGCCAGGTTAAAAACCATCAGTAAGACGATTACTCTAGCCTTCTCCAATTCAGCTATCGTAAGAGACTGTCCGAATATACTATCGAGATTCTGATATAATAACACTCCTGCCAGCAATACTACAAATCCAAGAACAGAATAGAGCATTGTAAACATACCAAACATATAATACTGTTCTTCTGTTTTACCTTCTGCTCTGAATTTGGCAGTATATCTGATTACTGCATTACCAAATCCTAAGTCAAGCATCGACAAATATGCTATTACAGATGCAGCTAAAGCGAATAGGCCATACTCGCTTTTACCAAGCATACGAAGCATAAAAGGAGTGTAGGCTAATCCTACAAGAGCATTAAGACCTAAAACAACATAATTTAATATAGCACCTGTTTTTAATTGATTTATCGCCATACAATCAATCTCTTCTAAATATATCTCGTGTATATACCTTATCTTGTACATCATCGAGACAAGCATCATAGCGGTTGGCAATGATGGCTTGGCTCTGTGCCTTGAATGCTGCCATATCATTTACTACTTTACTTCCAAAGAAAGTACTGCCATTCTCCAATGTAGGCTCGTAGATAATCACCTCTGCACCCTTTGCCTTGATTCGCTTCATAATACCCTGGATGGCAGACTGGCGGAAGTTATCGCTGTTACTCTTCATCGTCAGGCGATAAACTCCTATCACACAGTTGTGCTCCTTGCTTGCATCATAGCTATTGGCATCGGCATAGCTGTAATAACCAGCCTTTCTGAGCACGGCATCGGCAATATAGTCCTTTCTTGTACGGTTACTCTCAACAATTGCCTCTATCAAGTTCTCTGGAACATCGGCATAGTTTGCCAGAAGCTGCTTGGTATCCTTTGGCAGGCAATAACCACCATAGCCGAAACTTGGGTTGTTATAATGCGTTCCGATACGTGGGTCAAGACCTATGCCATCAATGATTGCTTTGGTATCCAAGCCCTTGACTTCTGCGTATGTATCCAATTCATTGAAGTAGCTTACTCTTAGGGCAAGATAGGTGTTGGCGAAGAGCTTGACGGCTTCCGCTTCCTTCATGCCCATAAAGAGGGTATCGATGTTTTCCTTAATGGCTCCTTCCTGGAGCAAAGCGGCAAAAGTTTTAGCTGCTTCTTTCAACTTTTCTACATCAGTAACCTTCAAGATTGCCTCATTTTCTTCTGCGAACTCAGGACGATCTAGCAGCTTAGGATAGCCTACGATGATACGGCTTGGATAGAGATTATCATAGAGTGCCTTGCTCTCTCGGAGGAACTCCGGGGAGAAAAGGAGATTGAATTGCTTCACTCCCTTCTGGGCATACTTCTGATATAGGCTTCGAGTGTAACCTACTGGGATGGTACTCTTGATTACCATCACTGCATCAGGATTAACCTCCAGCACCAAGTCGATAACTTCTTCTACATGAGTGGTGTCGAAGAAGTTCTTCACTGGGTCATAGTTTGTTGGTGCTGCAATGACTACGAAGTCTGCATCTTTATAAGCTGACTTGCCATCCAAGGTTGCTGTGAGATGCAGCGGTTTCTCTGCCAGATATTTTTCGATATACTCATCCTGTATAGGTGATATATGATGATTCAGTTTATCTACTTTCTCGGGAATTACATCTACTGCTGTTACCTCATGGTGTTGGGATAAAAGCGTAGCAATACTAAGTCCCACGTAACCGGTTCCGGCTACGGCAATTTTTAATTGATTAAAATTACGCATAGTTTTAAGTTCTTGAATAATAGCATCCTGAGCCTCTATCGGTAACCAACTTCCGATAGAAAACTGCAGGATGCGATGTGGGTGATTATGTAGCGCCCACACTACTAAGCTACTTCTCGTTATATATATTTTTTGTTATTTCTAACAATATAATTGGTTCGTATCGGAAATGAAGGACATAGAGTCCTTACCAGATAAGAATTGTCTTTAGGGTATTCTTACCTGGATATTGATTGAGTAAAAAATAGTCTGAATTTGATATTATAAGAGATTTTTCGACTCCCCTGTCCCCCTCTTGCGAAGAGGGGGTCCTTATCCCACTCCCAAGCCCTTCAATAGTCTTTACGACCCCTTCGGTTCCCCTTGTAGGGGACAGAAACCCTTAGCATAAGGGCAAGGGATGTAGCTGGCGATGCTATAGCTCTGCCAGAGTTTTGGTCAGCCAGCGGAGCCTGTGCCCGCAAGGGGCTGGCTGAGAGTGCTTACGCAACAGAGTTGCGATTGTTTAACGCCTAATCGGCGAGTGTTTGTCGGCTAGCGCATTGTAGGGTTCTCATACGAAAGATTCTGTTTTATTGCTCTTTGATGATGAATACTATATGAGAATTGTACTAATGCTATTTGATACCAAATACACCAAAGAATTCGGTTACCGTATAAACAGGAACCGAAGAATCTTTGAAATCTTTCTTGTTGCGAGTTACAATACAATCTGCCTCCGCCCAAATTGCAGAGGCATTTTGAGTCACATCCTCATAATCTTTCCAATCAGAAGAAAGCATATCAACAACTACCTGCCCACGTAGGTCTACAACGTCTACAAATGAAGCCACTTTAATAAGGCATTCCTCAATGTCATTATGCTTAAATTTATGACCTATATACACAGCATTGACAATAGACAAAGCTGATGTCATTAGTTCATATTCTTCCATATAACCATGAGCAAAAAGCTTCTTGGCCTCTTCAACAAAACCTTGGCGATTGCAAACAAAATCCACCAAGACATTTGTATCTACATAAACTTTCATAGGCTATACTTCTCTTCTGTCAAAATATCCAAACCGTCAGCATCTGCTGGAACTGGCGTTCCTCCCTTCACCATCATCGTATCCATAAGAGCCATAGCCTGATTAAGTTTGGCTGTTCTATCAGTCTTCTTAACCTTGCTTACGATTTGCCATTTCATTCTTTCTGCCAACTCTGTAAAGAATGACAAATCCGACTGAGGGATGTAATAGCTTGTGCCATTTGATAATATTGCGGTACTCATAATTTTATCTCCTATTTATTTTAACTTGCTGCAAATATAAGGGAAATATCTGAAATTGCCAAAGAATTTCTGGTTTTTAACATTGTCCCACTGATTGCACAGATGAACACAGATTTTCTGAGACCTGTCCGGTCTTGAATAAAGTCACGCAGATAGCGCAGATGACGCAGATTTTCCTTCTACTATTCTTATCCGCAGATGAGACCTATTCGGTCAGATTTTCACAGACTTTTACGATCACTACTTCTCGTTTGTATGTTTGGGTGGGTGTGAAGGGGGTGTATAAGAACTTTTGTATATACATCGTGCGCAAAAGATAAAGAGAAAGGGTATCAGATAGTTATGCCTTCTTTTTAACACTCTTTTCACGCTAAAGTTCATATACCCCCTTCACACTTCACAGTTTGTTTGCTAATCTAAAAATCGCTCATTTCGGCGACAATGGTTCCAGCAACCCGTCAATCAGACGAAGCAGCTCGTCTCTGTGAGCCTCGCCAACCAACGACTCCATCCAACGTATCGCGCCCCAGTAGTCGTCGATGGAAACATCGCGGTCCATCGCCTCCAGACTCTTGGTGTACGCATCAGACAGCCGGAACTCCTTGCGGATGGCTGACTTGGTGGAAGCCCAATGCTTCTCCTCCTCAGTAAGACCACCCTCAAAACGGTCTTCCTTCAGTTCTTCACGCATAGCCCAGAACACGTTGTGGACAAAAAGATTAAAACACTTGTGGACAGAAATCATGCCCGTCTGTAGTCGTAGGAATCCTTGATTCCCATGACTTCACTTTTGATTTTTTTGAAAAACATTTTAAATAAATTTATGTTATGTTCCAAAATCGGAACTTTTTGATTTCAATGCCAAATTTTATGCTTAGCTTTGCAGCGGAATCTATATGATTCAATTTTACATCAACTTCTAATCATTGGCTTAAAAATGACAACAAAAGAACAACAACAAAGACAGGAAATGGTATTACCATCTTTCTTCTATGCTATCGCCTCCAGCGAAAGCAGACAACTCATCAGTCTTGATGAACTGCAGCGAATCATCACCCTCGACGCCATGACCCAGGCTCGTACCGAAGACTACCGCAAGAACATGCGCATCAGCAGCGAGCTCGCTCATCAAACCAAGGTGATGATGCCAGGCATCACTACCTCCGTGCTCATGGACGGACGGGGCAAGGAACTGCGAAACGTGGTGAAGACCACCCAGATGATCGCCGTGGATATTGACAAGATTCCTGCAGGAAAGATGAAGGAGGTCGTACAGAAGGCGGACGCCGACCCTCACACCATGATGAGGTTTATCACCGTGAGCCAACGGGGCCTGCGCATCATCTCCAGATACCTGCCCATAGATGACGACGAGGTGACCGCACTGGAACTTTTCGATGTGATCATACGCAAGGCGATGAGCTATTACAGTAAGTTGCTAGGCGTGCCTGCCGACGAGCAATGCGTAGACATCACCCGGATGTGCGGACTCGCACACGACCCTACCGCCTACTTTCATTGGGACGCAGAGCCTTTCGGCCTGGACACCCATGACCTGAAGGCGCTATACACCAAGAAGGCCAACGAGGCGAAATATGCCCAACGTGCCAGCAAGCGCAAGCGAAACAGCCAGAAGATGGTAGCACTGGGCAAAGGGGTACCCTCGATGGACGAGGCAGCGCAGCACATACTGAACCTACTCGACACGTGGGGCTACAAGTTTGAGAGCGGTGCCCACAACGAGTATGTGCTCCACTTCGGCAAGGTGTGCGTGCGCTATGGCATAGACAAGGAAGAGGCTATGACCTACGCCAAGAGCAACTTCAGCTCCGACTATCCCGATGCTGACAGCGTGATGAAATCATGCTACAAGCACACCGAGAAACTAGGCACCTGGCACTTCTACCGCAAAGGCGAGGGCTTCTCGGGTAAGCCGACAGTCAAGGTAATCAAGCAGTGGCTCTCGATGAGATACGAGTTTCACCACAATGAGGTGACGGGATTTCACGAGGTGCTGAGTCGCGATATAATCAAAGGCAAATACCATAAGTGGACCCGCATCGACGACAACATAGAGAACACCATCTGGACCCAGATGGACGAGATGGGACTCGAAGTGACCGCCATCAAGCTGCACGCCATCATCAACAGCGACTTCAGCGAGCCTTGGGATCCCTTCGACGAATATCTCAGGAGTCTGCCCAAATGGGACGGAAAGACCGACTACATCGACGAGCTTGCCAACCGGGTAACCATCAACTATTGCCCTGGCTACCACCACTCGCAGGAAGAGTTTAGATACTTCTTCAAGAAATGGCTCGTATCAATGGTGGTGGCATGGGTATCGCCGAGAGTGGTGAGCCAGACCATCCTGATATTCATCGGGAGGGGTGGCATCAACAAAACCACATTCTTCTATTATATCCTGCCGCCGTGCCTGCGCCAGTACTTCATCAACGAGTCAACCGCCAACTATACCGACAAGGACTTCATGGAGGCTTTCTCAAGCAAGGCACTCATATGCCTCGACGAGCTGGAGTCTACCTTCGGCAAGGGGCTGAGCGCCCTCAAGAGCAACGTCACCAAGCTGGTGTTCTCCATCCGCCGCCCCTACGACAAGTATCGTTCGGAACTGCTGCACCGTGGTGCCCTCTGTGGCACCAGCAACAGCATACAGATCATCACCGACGAGGAGAACCGCCGCTACTCACCATGGTTCGTAGACAATATCGAGAGCCCTAGGGAGACACCCATCGACTACCAGCACGTCTATTCCCAGGCTGTAGCTCTGGGACAAGAGGTAACCAATCGGGTGAAGAACCAGGAAGAGGGATGGGTATACTGGCTCACCACCGTCGACATCGACGTGATGAGGGAGCACAACGGCATGTTCATGGTTTCCAACTTCATGGAAGACCAGATACTGCGCTTCTACAAGGTGCCGAAATCAGACACCGCCCCTCAATATGTAAAGTTCCGCTATTCATCGGAAATCATGGAGCGCATAGGCGGAAGTCCTGCCCTGAGCCGCAACATGAGTCACCAGAATCTGAGTGCCGTGATGCAGCGACTGGGCTTCAAGAAGGTACACCGCGCCAAAGGTAACGGATGGCTCGTGATAGAGAAGAATCCGGGAGAAATCAACACCGAGGCGATCTGCAGCCCAAACGAATGCGCAGAAACGTACTTGAAACCGTACAGAACCATAGCTACGGATAGCCAGAATGGTTCTGACCAACAATAAGCAGCATTCTGGCAAGTGCTAACCAGCATTGCCAGCAACGCTAAGTATCATCAAGAGAAACGCTAAGTATTATTACCGCGATTCATAAAAGTCAAATCTATATGAAAATCAAGATATACAAAAAATTCGAGCTTGCCAAGCTCTACTTTCCGGAGCAGTCGAAACACGTGGCACTAAACCACCTGATGCGAATGGTAAACCACTGTCCGCCTCTGCTTGAAGCCTTGCGAAGAGAGGGCTACGAACGGTTGGCGAAGACCTTCACCATGCGCCAGACGCTGCTCATCTATGAGTATCTGGGCGAGCCATAATACTGAGTTTTCCAGTTTTATGCCCCATCGTATCCCTATCTCACCCCTATCGTACAGAAGCCTCTTATGAAAGTCGTATCTTTGCAACCGTAAACAAGAAACAAGCACTGCGCAGCGCTTTAATACATGAAACACGAACCATAAAACAATTTATTAGCCTTATGATTGAGTACGATTTAAAGAAGAACAACAACAAGAAGAACGTGAAGGCTTATGGCAAGTACTACGCCAAGCCCCACATTAGTGAAACTGTAGATCTCGATGAGCTCGCCGACCACATGCATGGTCACAACTCTCCATTCTCAGCCGGGACCATCAAGGGCATCCTCATCGATGCCGTGACCCACATCAAGGAGCTCCTGCTCATGGGCAAGAATGTAAAGCTCGACAACCTCGCCATCTTCTACATCAGCATCAAGAACAAGATGGGTGCAGAGAACGCCGACGACTTCAACGTATCTAAGAACATCGAAGGAGTAAGAATGAAAGCCCGCGCCACGGGCGACTTCCGCTCCGTGAATCTCAACCTCGACGCCAACTTGAAGAAGTATGGTGCTAAGAAAAAGAAGTCTTCGACCACCACCGACACCGAAACAACTACACCATCGGGAGATACAGGCAAGAGCGACTCTGGCTCTACCACTAACCCAGGCAGCAGTTCGGAAGGCGATGGACTTGAGTAACCGGGGATTGCAAATCCCTGTTATCACTTAACGGGGATTGAAAATCCCCTTAACATGTTTTTTTTAATATATTGACCGAAAATGACACAAGATCGATTTCCGATGACGATTGGCGGCGAGGAGGTGCTCAATGAGCATCTCCTGCTCGCCTACACAGAGAACGGCGAGATGATGGACTCACCTCTGAGCGTCCGTTTTCTCGTAATTCATTGCTCGGCAACACGTGCCGACCGTAACTACACCGACAAGCAACTGATGCGCGACCACAAGAAGCGTGGATTCCGCACCGTGGGCTACCACTTCTATGTCCACAAGGACGGAAGCATCACGCAGTTCAGAAAGCTGCTGGAGGTGGGCTCACATGCCCGCCCATACAACCGCTGCTCCATCGGCATCTGCTACGAGGGCGGGCTGGATGACGAGGGTCGTCCTGCCGACACCCTTACCCGGGCCCAGTATGACACAATGTGGAATCTGCTGCGCAAGCTCAAGATCACGTTCCCACAGGCTAAGATAGTGGGTCATCGTGACTTGCCGGGCACCACCCCGAAGGCATGCCCTTGCTTCGATGCAGCGAAAAAATTTCCACTTTAATGCTTAATGTTGAGTGTTGAATGTTGAATGTTGAATTTTTAATTTGAACTATGAAGAAAGAAACCATCAAGAAGGTGATCAATTTCATCATCACCGTACTTACCGCCGTAGCTAGCGCATTCTGCGTACAGAGCTGCCAGTAAAATTCCCAGTAATCAAACCTTAACCTTAAGTTCTAATTCTACCAGTATTGCCAGAAGATGCCGAGGCGGTGCATGTCGGAGCCCACCATGTCGTACATATCTTGCTTCATGAGCCACTTGCATCGTTTCTGCACCTTCTTGCCATACTGTCCATCTATCGAGAACACATTTCGCTGGAACTTTATGCCCATCAACTTGAGCTTCTCGTAATCGCGCTTCTCCATGTAGAGGTAGCGCTCAGGATGGGCAAGCACGGGCGTGTATCCCTTGTTCTTGATGCGCTCCAGGAGGGCATGAAAATTCATCGGGGCAGAGAAGATGCTCGTCTCCACCAACAGGAGCTTACCATCCTCGCCCAGCGGCAACAGGTCGTTTGCCTTCAGGCGCTTTTCGAAGAGCGCATCTAGCATATTTTCGGCTGCGAGATGCAGCCGGAGCATTTTTCTGTCAGCAGGGTTTCGCTCGGCGAAGTCCTGCTGATATTGTTTTTGGAAGTTCGCAAATACTTGGCGCAAATGGGTGGTCTCGTTGGGTACGTCTTCCATAATATGAGGCGTAAACCAGACATCCCTCATGCCTGCGCCTTCGTAAAGGCACAACATTTCCAACGACTTCTTTACCTCTTGAAATCCGTCGTCCACACCGGGCAGGATGTGGCAGTGCCAGTCGATGCCGCCGGGGAGTCTCTCTGATGGTGCTTTCTTGCTTGCCATCGGATTGCAAATCATAAGTGGTTGATAGATTTTTTAACATTCACAACTACTTAATAATCAGTTATTTATTTGCATATTTCAATTATTTTTTGTACCTTTGTAGGTAGATAGAAACAATAGAAAATAGCAAATATGAGCAAAATAAAGGTACATGCATGGGATATTCTTAGAATGATTCCAGATGAAGAAATCGCAAAAATAGCAAAAGACACGAAGGTGGATTATTGCGCCAAGGTATTAACCGGTGAGCGCCTTTTCTACCTTCTTGTCTTCGCTTTCTTGTCTGCTGACCATGTTAGTCAAAGAAGACTTGAGTCAATCTTCAATAATCCTACGTATAAAACATTGTTCAATGTAGCATTGGATGCTACCGTAACACACGGATCCATATCTACCCGTTTGGCTAATGTAAATCTCGACTTCTTTGAGAAGGCTTTTGAATTATTGTATAACCGTCTGTCTCAGCTATATACAGAAAAAGAATTGCAGGATAAAAATATAGTTCGTGTAGATAGTTCCATGGTGGCAGAAACCTGTAACAAACTTAAGAAAGGATTTACTGTTGGTAAAAAAGCATCAAATAAAGCAGAACGCAAACAGATAAAGTATACGGTAGCTTATGATGGCTTTTCTGCTAAACTTGCTGAAGTATTTTCTAAACCAGAATATCTTAGCGAAGACATAGCTATGCCGGCTGTTGTGCAAGAACTGATTAAGAGTGACCCGAATCATATCAATCTATACGTTCTTGACAGGGGATTAAGTGCTCTTAAGAATTATGAATTGGTAGAAGATGCAAAGGCTAAGTTTGTAGGGCGCATTAAGACTAACCGCAAAATGCAGGTTATAGAAAGCCTTATGACAGAAAACACCAACACTGATTTAGGAAAATTGGAGTTGGTGGATGACCTTGTTGTGTTCCTATATGACAGAGAAAAAAAAGATTTTTCAAATACAAAGTATAGAGTGATAAAGGCTAAATTCAAAACGCCTCGTGATACTACTCGTCCAAATAACAAGGGTAAGGTAAAGCGTGTAGAAAATGAAGTGTTTTTTATAACTAACGACTTTGATATGACTCCACAAGAAATTGCGTTCTGTTATAAAAAGCGCTGGGACATAGAGGTTTACTTTAAGTTTTTAAAGCAGAATTTGAACTTTTCTCATTTTCTGTCTACTAATGAGAATGGCATAAAAGTCATTCTCTACATGACTATTATTACCTCTATGCTGGTTATGATATACAAAAAGGAAAATGAGCTCGGTTTTTCTATTGCAAAATTTAACTTTTACCTTGAAATGCAAGAATGGGTTGGAGCGTTGTTAGTGGTTATTAATGGTGGGGATTTGAGTAAGACTCCATTCAGGCATGTTACTATAAGAAGTAGGATTCCTTAAAAAAGGAAATCCTACTTTATAGAGCAACATGCCTAAAATAATCTTTCAACCACTTATGATTGCAAATCCGCTTTAAAGTGGTCGAACCTTTTAGTCGGCATAGAAGACTTAAAGTCTTTCGGAAAGAGTTTGGATAGTTGATATTCTGATATTCCCATCGGTTCCTTGTATGATCTGATAAGGGTCTTTTGTTATCTGTTGCGCTAAGTCACTCTGCACAGCAGGGAACGTGGATTGGAAGTTTGTGATGGCTTTGCCGTCACGCTCATAAAGGTCGGTATCAACCAGTTGAGAAGAGCGTCACGTCCCCAATTGTTCTCCCAAGTCTTTCTTACGAAGAACAGGGCTTTGTCCATATCGCCCTTACATTTATCGATGATACGGCGATGATGATCCCAAGGAATGGGAAAAAGCATCTTGAAATCGTCCGCAGCTTGCGGAACATTTAAGCTTATATTTTCCTTTGCCATCGTTCTTTCTTTTTATTTGCTGCAAAAATAAGCAATATTTCTCTTTTCTGCAAGTTTTTGGGCTTTTTCTTTTGTGTTTTCATGAGAAAAGATTAATTTTGCCAATGAATGGTGTTAATTGATATAAGAATTGTTTCTTTTAATAGAATTAAATAATATGAGTATATTGGACAAAATACCTTCTTTGGCAGAAAATGAACTCTTCCAGAAACTTGCTGCGATAGAGGACATTACTGCACTCTGCAAGGAAGATCAAGAGAAATATGATGATGCAATCAAGGTGATGCGTGACCATATTGCAGCTTATAAAGGAGCTATCATAGAGGCTAAAATTGAAGTAGCTAAGAATATGCTGATGGAAAACGAGCCTATTGATAAAATTGCAAGATATACAGGGCTTGCCAAGGAGGATATTTTAAAACTCAACTAATATTTGAACGATGTTGCTGGTAAGAGTGACCTCGTTTTTATTTCTAAGTTACGTTAAAAGAAGTCTTTGTAAATAAAGAGTATGTCGGACCGTTTGACCATAGAACAGCGCCATAACAATATGGCGGCAATAAGGGGCAGGGATACCAAACCGGAGATTCTTGTCAGGAAATTTCTGTGGAGTAGGGGATTCAGGTATCGGCTCAATCATCCGCGGTTGCCGGGCAAGCCGGACATTGTGCTGAGGAAATACCGCACCTGTATTCTGGTGAACGGGTGCTTCTGGCACGGACATGAGGGGTGCAAATATTATGTGGTGCCGAAATCGAACACCGGGTTCTGGATGGAGAAGATCAGGAGGAACCGGGAGAGGGACCATGAGGTGCTGCACCGGCTGGCTGAAATGGGATGGCATACCATCGTGATATGGGAATGTGAACTGAAGCCGGCGGTAAGGGAGAAAACGCTGGAATCGCTCGCCTTTACGCTGAACCATATCTATCTGGAAGATCATCATATCAGAAGATATGAATTGCCGGAAGAAATGCCGGAAATGGTGGCGGAGCCGGAGGCGGAAAGACGAGAGGAATAGGCAGGGATTTCACGGATTTTTTTAAGGCTTTTGCCCTTACAGGGCGCAGGGCTGATTGCGCTTATACCCAGGGTGATGCCCTGGGCTAGGAGCTTCTGCCCCTTCAGGGCGTGTGGGGGCAAGGTATCTAAAGTACCGCTGCACAGACCTTGCGGAACCAGTCGAGTTTCTTGCCGCTCATTTCTGCTATGGATAAGTTCTCTTTGTTCACATCTTCTGGCTCAAATTCATAATAAGAATCTTCGGTAGGGAGATAATCCTCTGGAAGATCTTCTATGGAGTGGGCCTGGAAATTGTGATGATTGCCTTCTTCATCAATATCGACAGTATATACTATGTCGTCTAATGGCGAACTTAATACGTTACGCAATGTTTGCTTTTTATTCGTGTACTTTTGTATATTGTCGTAATCGGTTCTGATGAACATCCAACGATTGTTTGTATCATCCTGGTCTATCCAATAGAAGAGATAGTTGTCACCCTTGTTGGTAACGTAGTGTGACAACAATGGTCCATCGAAATATATAAGATCGGCCACTTTCTTGAATTTGTCGAAGTTGCGCTTCTTTATGCAAATTCCTTTTATTGTTTTCATAATTTTCCCTCCTCTAGTTTAAATGTTTTGGATAAGTCACATACAACTTTGGGCATCTTTAGTCCTTGTTGTATCAATGCGTCTATTTCTGCTTGATACTTATATATTCCCATCTTTTTATGTTTTAAATCTGCTGCAAAAATAAGAAATATTTCTCTTTTCTGCAAGTTTTTGGGGGATTTCTTTTGTGTTTTCGTGAGAAAGATTAATTTTGTATCGAATAAAATTCGAGACCATTTACCGCATAGAGCGGTACGTTAGTAACCCAATCTTCCTGCAGATAATCATTCATGGAGATGCGATAGGCCTTCTTTGACTGGTTGTCTGCAACAAACTGGCGCAGGCTCTTTGCCTTGACATTCGTCTCGGCTTTCACCTCCAGCGGAACAATCTCATCCTCCTCATCCTGGAGCAGAAAATCAATCTCCTGAGTACTGTTGGTCTTGGCATAATAATACGGTTCATACCTGAGAATTAGCTGCTGCAAAACATACTGTTCCGTCAATGCCCCTTTAAACTCTGTAAAAATACTGTTGCCAGCCACTATTGTCGCAGCCTTGAGATTAGACATCGCACCTAGAAGCCCGACATCCAGGACAAAGATCTTGAAGGCCGCCCGGTCTTCATAACTGGCAAGCGGCAGTCGGGGAGCCTTCACATTATATACCTTATATATCAGTCCGGCATCCAGCAGCCACTGCAAGGCCAACTCATACTCCCGGGCTCTTGCCCCCTCGCGCACCACTCCATAGATAAACTTCCTGTTTTCCTTGCTCAACTGGGCGGGCAAGGATTTCCACAAATCAGTAATACGGGGAATAATCTCCGATGGAGCATGCTTCGACATATCTCTCTGATAACTGTTCAGAATGTCCTTCTGTATGGTTCTCACCTCTTTCCAGTCACGATTCTGGCTAAAGCTCAATACGGCTTCAGGCATGCCTCCCACGTAGTAATAATACTTCAAGAGTTCCTGAAACTTGGGAGCAAACATCGTTATCATATTCCAATCCTTCGTCTGAAGCAGCTGCGCCAGATTCTTCTCCCCCATAGCCATCACGAACTCGATAAAGTTCATTGGATACAGAGAGAGAAAATCCACCTTACCCACAGGAAAAGATTCACCCTGATGCAGTTCGATACCCAGAAGAGAACCTGCAGCTATGACATGATAGCCCGGCGCATTCTCTGCAAAATATTTGAGAGAAGTAACAGCATGAGGGGCAGCCTGAATCTCATCCAGGAATATCAGCGTTTCGCCCTCTGTGCAGGTTACATTCGTTGCAGCCCCAATAGCTGTAAGAATTCTAGGAATACTGAAATCCTGTTCAAATAGATTCTGCAGGATCTTCATCTCTTCAAAGTTCACATATGCCAGCTGCTTGTAATTCTGGCGGGCAAACTCCTTCACCAGCCAAGTCTTTCCCACCTGTCTGGCGCCCTCTATAATAAGAGGTTTACGATATTGTTTATTCTTCCATTTCAGAAGTTCATTGATAGCTAATCTTTCCATAATCCGTAGCTTAAAATCACATTTTATGAGGGAATAATCATCTATTACCCCACATTTTATGAGGGAATAACGCTGCAAATATACACATTTTATGAGGGAATCCTATCATGTTTTTGCACATTTTATGGGGAGTACCCATTTTTTAACTGATTTTAAAGGATGAAAAATGAAGTAACTACTCAGCAGCACCCCCTATGGGCATGAGCGTATCTCCCTAATAGCCTCCAGGGGGGTAGGGTGATTCCTTTTTTCTTTACAAAACAGGATGGAGGGAGAAGGAGAGGAGAAGGATTGAGGGAGCGTTACAGTTGTGACAGTTGTGACAGTTGTGACAGTTTTCAGGGGAGGGGTATATGAATTCGGGCTGCTTTCAAATTGTTATTATTATATTTAACTTATTATATATATAATTATATATATTATAAGTTACCTCTAAAGAGAGGGAGTGGGGGGTAGGCGCTGAAAACTGTCACAACTGTCACAACTGTCACGCTTTGGAGGTGGAAATGGGTTCGGTGGGTGATGATGGATTTCTTGCTTCCTGCTGCTTTCGGGATGAGAAAGCATAGAGAAACTTTTTACATCACATAGTTTTCTCGCACGATAAATTATGAGTTGGCAAGATTAACCGGATGTGCCCGAAGTGTTAAATCCGTTTAACATAACTCTGCAGGGTGAAATTTGGTAGTATCAGAAAATTGCCGTACCTTTGCATCGTCGTTAGGAGAAAGGCAATCACAAGTTTTAAAGCTTTTGCCCTTACAGGGCGACAGGGGGGCGTCCGTAATTACCCAGGGCGATGCCCTGGGAGGGCACTGAAAAAGGTACCCAATTTTAAGTTGCATAGCTTGTTTTTGAACT
>OGQC01000133.1_pt1 | contig 42773 bp, 59 predicted proteins | sample 1553081 | NCBI WGS metagenome assembly OGQC01 (sample SAMEA2580267, study PRJEB22360) | human gut metagenome | biome: human gut; feature: human-associated habitat; material: faeces | place: Denmark | collected 2008/2010
CAGTGGCGTTGATGACGGCCATGATCATGGAACCGCAACCGGGGGCGATGCCCAGCTCACGCGGAATGGTCAGGTCGCGGTTGGTCACGAAATACGTGGCGCCCTGTTCTACGGCGTAGGCGATTTGCGCCATCTGGTTCCAAGACATGTCCGGGTACCAGCCTTGGATGGCCGCGACCGGCTTGTCTTCGGCGGAATCAACCACTTCAAGACCCTGCTTGGCGACTTCCTCACGCAGATGCTGTGCTCCGAGCACAAACACTTTCGCACCTTGCGGCACCGCACGGGCCACCATACGGGCAGCCACCACGGACGAGGTGATGACCTGCCATGGTTCGACGTCAAGGTCGAAGCCCTTAAGCTGGTCGGCCACCACGGATTGCAGTCGGGAGGAATTGTTGGTGGTGTATTCCACCGTCATGCCGAGGCCTTCGGCCTTGCGGATGCTCTCTGCAGCATGTTCCACCGGATTCTTGCCACGGTAGACCACGCCGTCAAGATCAAGCAGCGCCAGCTGGTAGGCTTCGCTCAGCGGACGGGTTGTGGATTTCAGCATTGTTTTGCCGCACCTCACTCGTTGTCGGAATCGGCTGCGGATTCGACCTCATCCTCAGTCTGGTCGTCTTCGGAGTCGCCCGCGTTTTCGCCGTCACCGGCAGGCTCGTCGTCGGACTCGGCGCCTTCCTTGGCCGCATTGAAGATGGTCGGCAGAAAACCGGTTTCAGGTGTGAAGCGGGGCAAGTCTTCAAGCGAGACAGCTTTGGTGTCGCGCCAGATAGTGAGCCGCAGAAGCAGCGGCGTCAAAAGCACCGGCAGGAACACCGCCAGAAAAACGACGACCCAGACGGAAACCTTGGCGGCGTTCAAAGCAATCAGGCCGAAAACGAAGATCGCAAAGGAGGACTGCGACTGCATCATGGTAGCGATAGCGATTTTCTGCTCGTCTTTGGTGGCTTTGGATTTTTTGAGGATCGGGCCGCCGATACGGCCGGCAGCGTTGATATCGCCGAGGATATTATATACGGACGGTACGGCTACAGCGGCGTTGACACCGATGACCTTCATCAGGGGCACGAAAATACGCATCAGGGCATCGGTAAAGCCAAGGCGTTCCAGCAGGCGTCCCATGGTAACGCTGATGATGATCGCGATACCGATGGAACCTGTGATATAGACCTTGATGATAATAGGGGCGGCATGGTTGAACATATTGTTGAACAGGTTCCCGATACCGCCGGGGTTAACTACCAGCATCAAAAAGGAAAAGGCGACTAAAAACAGGCCTACGTATTCGATCAGTTCGATCTTTCTTTTTCCACCATTCATCATAAACCCCTCCGTTATTCTGTTTTTGGCTTAGGCAGATAATTGCGCGCCATGGTTTCGCCGTAGTTTTCGATGTGGGTGCAGCCGCAGTGGTCCAGCGGCAGGCTTACCATACGTTCGCGGAAGATGTGGATATCCAGCTCGGGGATCTGCAGACGCAGGGCCCAGGCCAGGGGGATTCCGTTTTCTAAGATCTCCATCGCGTGAGAGTTGCCTGCGATCAGGTTCAGGCCCAGTTCTTCGGCTTTTTTGACCAGCGGGTCGCCGGGCAGCGGTCTGCTGATCGTGCAGACTACGGTGTTGGCTTCGGGGTATTCGGCGTAGGCTTTTTCCAGGTCCTCGGCCGAGAAACCGGTATGCGGGAAAACAGTGATGGTTTTGCCCAGCTTGTTGTCGGGGCTGCCGACAAAGATTTTGGCGCGGGCTGCGATCGAGGTTTCGTGGATCTCGGTACAGCCGCGGATCTGACGTTCAGAGGTGAGCACGCGTGATTCGATATCAGTGCCCATGATCGTGTCGATACGGTTGAGCAGGTCGCCCAGTGTTTCTACTTCCGGCAGGGCGTTGCCATACCAGACGATCTTACCGGGGACACCGCCAAAGCGGATGTTGACGTGTTTGGCGCAGCTGCCGTGGATCCAGGCGATACCGGGATGCAGGCCGTGAAAGGCTTCGTGCAGCTCAAAAACAGCCAGATGATACAGATTAAAGTAATCTCTGGCGGTAACGCCGCCGGTATTGGAGCCTTCCGCGATTGGGTGATGGGCGATAAGGCAGTCGATGCCTGTTGCGCCGGCCAGTTCAATGGCGCTTTCAGTCAGGGTCATCATAACCGCTACTTTTTTGACGGGCATATCTGGATCGCCCCAGACGAGACCTGGCAGTTCGGTCACAGCTTTGCCGGGGATACCGGAGGTCTTGGTAACTACGAAGGGGTTAGCGCCGCCGTAACCGAAGGAGTCGGTGATGACGCGGCCGCCGGTAATAACGTCGAGGGCTTTGAGGATATCGCGTACAGTTGCCATCAGATTATCACATCTTTCTTATAAGTTTGAGAAAATATTGGTGCAGCCTGCCGCTTCGACACGGGCCTTGATAGCATCATCGTCGGTGCTGTAAAGATTTTTGGCCTGCATCCGTTCAAAATAAACTGAGCCGGAGAAGGTGTATTTTTTATTGCGTGTCTCGGCATCCAGCATTTGCTTGACAACGTAGCCGATAAATTCGCCGATAGCTGTGGTTTCAGGCAGGATGACTGGCTCCAGACCGTTGGCGGCTCTGGCGGCGTTATGCCCGGCCAGCGAGCCGCTGACGATAGCTTCCGTATGGCCTACCATTGCTCCGGCACGTTCGCCGCCGCAGAAAAGGTTGGTTTTGCCGTCAGCCTTTAAGGAAGCATCGACATGGGCGAAATTAAAGTAACGCATAGAGTTGCCTTTGCCGCCGGACAGTGGGTCTTCGAAGCGGGCCCGTTCAAAGCCGGGGATCATACGCAGCTCTTCCAGCGGATAATAAGGCGTCATCAGCTTGGCTGAGCCGGTGTCCAGCAGAACGATGTTGTCGGCATAAGCGTCGAGCGCATACTGCTGGCAGGCTTTCATAGCCAGCTTTTCTTTATGCTTTTTGATTGCTTCGGGGATCGGGACTACGCAGCAGCCTGTCTTTTCCAGCTCGGTAAAGATCTCAGGGGCCAGTGATTCTTTGAACAGCTTACAGGAGCCGCTCATGGCGCCGAGACCGGTAGGCTTTTCTGCTGTCCATTCTTCCACGCCGGACTGGGTAGTGACGCTGACGCGGGGGCCGACGCTGTGGCAGCGCAGGATCCTCATGGCGCAGCCGTTGCCGTGTTTATTGCAGTTGAGCGGCATAGCCGAAGAACCGCTGACATCTACGAAAGCGTCGGCAGTAAGGCGCAGGCCGCTTTTGGTAATAACGGCGATGATCGTGTCGCCTTCGTATTCCGTTTTAACGGCCGGATCAGCCATCAGCAGCTTGATGCCGCGGCTCAGGAGTAGTTTTTTGACCGCGGGCTCGATTTTATAGATATTGTAAAGAGTAGCGTGTTTATGACCGGGAAAATCCATGTTTTTGTGAGTTGCAACGGCTTCCATAACTGTAAACAGGTCGCCTGCACCCATGGCGATACATTCTTCGGCGGCAGTATAGCGGCCGTTGTTGCGGAAAATCCCGCCGACCAGCCCTGTGCCTAAAAGCATATCGGTACGCTCGAGCAGAGTTACGTCGGCACCGGCTTTTTCAGCAGTAAGAGCTGCGGCACAGCCGGCCCAGCCTCCGCCGATAACGACGATTTTTTTCTTGGTCATCCTGATTCCTCCAAACGGGGTAGATTTTTATTTAATTATACCCCTTTAGTATAACAAATTAATAATTAAAGAGTAAAGCACATAAAGTATGTATACATATAAAAAATTGCATGCTGTACTGTCGCGGCCGGTTGTGGTAAAATAAACGAATAAAAACAGTTCTTGCTGGTGGAGGGATCAAGGTGACCAAGTATAAGAAAAATGGTAAAAAACTGGGTGTGCTGGGAGGAATGGGGCCTGCGGCGGCGGCAGAGTTCCTGCGGCAGCTGGCGGCAAAGTGTCCGGCGGCAACAGATCAGGAGCACCCTGTGGTATATATGATCGGGGATTGTGAGATACCTGACCGCAGCACAGCGATCTTCGGCAAAGGCGAAAGTCCGGCGCCGGTTCTGGAAGCGCGGCTGCGCCAGCTGTGCGATATGGGGGCAGAGGTACTGGCGGTGCCCTGCAATACGGCCCATTATTTTATTGATGATTTTAAAGCTGCTCTGCCGCAGCCGTTAGTGCATATCATTGAAGAAACTGTCCTGGCGGCCCAGCGGCTCAATCCTGAAGGCGCCTGGATGCTGTCGACGCATGGTACGCGCGCCAGCGGTCTTTATCAGAAATATGCCGATAAACACGGTTATACCTTATATCTGCCCAATGAGGAGCAGGCTGAAAAAGCGCAGCAGGCTATCTTTTATGTCAAAGCCGGCGAGCTTGACCGGGCAGGCGCTGTGACTAAAGCTCTCGTAGAAGAACTGTGGCGCGAGCGTGACCTTCCGGTGATGACGGCCTGTACCGAGCTGCCGTTAGGATACGCGGCTTCCGGCCTGCCGCTGGACAGAGAGGTTTCCAGTATCGGGGCTCTGGTCGATGCCTGCATCAGGATGCTGTATGATGAAGTAAAATAAGCATAAAGAAAAGGACTATCTCGATGAGATAGTCCTTTATTTTTGTTTTACCAGCGCCTGCTGGAACCGCCGCCGCCGCCGGAGCCTCCTCCGAAACCGCCGCCACCGCCGCCGCGTCCTCCGCCGCGCAAAAGTGCGAGCAGGATGAACTGAGTGATGATGCCGCCGAAGAACATATGGTCAACGATGACGAGTACGATCAGGCCGACTGCGATCAGTGCCTTCATCCAGCCAGGCATCGGTGTATCGCCTGTGCCCTGCTGGGCGCCGCCGTTATAACGCACGCCTTCCAGCTTGGCATCATAACTTTTGGCTACGGTAGTTGCGACAGTCAGATAGCCCTGCACGATGCCTTTTTCGTACTGGCCCTGCTTAAAGTAGGGCAGCATCTGCTGGTCCTGGATCCGTCCCGTCAGGCCGTCGGGCAGAACGCCTTCCAAACCGTAACCGACTTCGATCCGCGATTGTCTGTCATCGACAGCTACTAAGATCAGCGCGCCGTTATTCTTTTCTTTATTACCAAGTCCCCATTGCCGCAGCAGTGTCAGTCCATATTCGTCAATGGGCTGGCCGTCAAGTGTTTTCACCGTAACTACGGCGACCTGTGCGGTGGTTTTATTATCCAGATCCTGTCCGATGGCATTAAGGGCCTGACGGGTCTGCGGTGATAAAACACCGGCATAGTCCTGCACGTAGATGCCGGAGGACACGCTTGGCTTAGGTGGTACCTGGATCGCCGCTTCTGCCCCGACGGCAAAGACCGCCTGGATCAGAAGCATCAAAAGGACGAGCCAACGTTTCATAATCAGTGAGCTCCGTTATCGGTTAAAATTGTACTTGCGGAACAGTTTTTGCGCTTTCATCTGCTTTAAAGTAATCACGGGCGTCAAAACCGAACATACCGGCATAAAGAACGGTCGGGAAGGATTTGATCTTGGCGTTGAAGCCCTGAACTGCGCCGTTGTAATCCATACGGGCTACGGCAATGCGGTTTTCCGTACCGGCCAGCTCGTCCTGCAGCTGCAGGAAGTTGGTGTTGGCTTTCAGGTCAGGATAGTTTTCTGCGATCATCAGCAGGCGGGAAAGAGCGCTGCTCAATTCGCCGTTGGCCTGGCTGGTTTCGGCAACTGTCTTGGCGCCGCCTAATTTAGCGCGGGCATCGGATACAGCTTTAAAAACGTCGCTTTCGTGGGCAGCGTAGCCTTTAACGGTATTGACCAAATTGGGGATCAGGTCGTTACGGCGCTGGAGCTGGTTTTCGACCTGCGACCATTTGCCGTTGACGTTTTCATTCATGGAAACAAGGCTGTTGTAGCCGCTCATAATAATGCCGGCGAAAATAACAACGACGGCGATAATAATCATTAAAGTTTTGTTCATTTTTTATTCTACCTCCAAAGATTTTTTTACTTAATGCTTATCTTCCATTGTAACTAAAGCGGGGGCTGCTGTCAAATGGAGCAGCGCCTGAAAATGTAAAATATCTGTGTTATTATGTATTTGTTTTATAATATTGCTGTGAGCTTAATTAAAGCAGAGCGTTTGCCAGCAGATTCCTTGTGGTATAATGTTGTTAGAAGATTATAAAGAAGGCGGTGTCGACGTGGGTGCACTTGACGGTATCAGGGTTCTGGATTTGTCGCGGCTTTTGCCGGGACCGTATTGCAGTATGCTTTTGGCGGACTTCGGAGCGGAAGTAATAAAAATCGAAGAACCGGGGCGCGGCGATTATTCGCGCAGCTTCCCGCCATTTCAAAACGGGTTCGGGTACTGGCATTTGCAGCTGAACCGCAATAAAAAAAGCGTTGTGCTGGATTTAAAAAGCGACGCCGGCAGAGCGGCCTTTTTAAAATTGGCGCAGACGGCGGACGTAGTCTTGGAAAGCTATCGACCCGGCGTTTTAAAGCGTTTAGGTATTGATTATGAGACCGTGAGCAGGCTGAATCCGAAAATAGTTTATTGCGCGATCACAGGCTATGGCAAGCGGGGACCATTGGTCGACCAGGCTGACCACGATATCGGCTATGTGAGCCTGGCGGGCATCACGTCGATGAGCGGCGAACCAGGAGGCAGGCCGGCGATACCTGGTATTCTGATGGCGGATATGAATGCGGCGCTGATGGCGGGCATGAGTATCCTGATGGCTGTGCGCCATGCTGAGCAGACCGGGATCGGACAGGAAATAGACATCTCGCTGTATAATACGGCGCTGACCCTGATGCCGGGCGCTGCCAGTTTATATTTCGGCAGCGGTTTCGTTGCCGAACGTGGCAATAACTGGCTGACCGGTGCATATGCCAACTATAATATTTACGAAACGCGGGACGGCCGTTATGTTTCGGTAGGGTGCCTGGAGAAAAAATTCTGGAGCAACCTTTGCCTGGCCTTAGACCGCACCGACTTTATCGATGCTCTGGACGATGAATCGCAGCATGAGCGCATTAAGGATGAGCTGACCGAGATTTTCAGGACTAAAACCATGCAGGAGTGGGCGGCTTGTTTGGAGGGGAAGGACACCTGCGTAACGCCGGTACTGAATTTTGACGAAGCGTTGGCTGCGGAGCAGACCCGTGCGAATGCAATGGTGCTGACGGTCGAAGACGAAGAGATCGGTACTTATAAGCAGCTGGGCTTTGCCATGAAAATGTCGGCAACGCCGGGAACGCTGCAAAAACGTGCTCCCAGACTGGGTGAGGATACGGAAGCAGTTCTGCGCGGCTGCGGTTTGAGCGAGGCTGAGCTGGACCTGCTGACAAAAGAATAAAGGCAGAAAAAGGACCCGCATCAGAAAGGTGCGGGTCCTTTTTTGGGGGGATGGCTCAGCGAACTTGGTATTTAAGTTCTTTTTCCATCAGAGCGCCGTTTTCAGGGTTGAATTTCATTTCGCCGCGTAATTCGGGGGTATAGAATTTCAACTCATATTCATAAAGGCCGTCGTCGCTGTCAAGTTTTACTTTAGTGAAGGTTGCGTTGGGGAATTCTTTGCGAACGAGGTCCTGGACATCAGCGGCAGATAGTACGACTCTGGGGCTGCCGAGAACTGTTTGGGCATCCATTTTGAATTCTTTTACAGCGCCGCCGTTTTTGAGCACTTCAACTTCATATTCGGTGTTGGTAGCGTTGTCGTAGAATTTTACTTCGTAATAAGCTGCGTATTTGTGGCTTTCGTCTTTGGTTACCAGATGAGTGCTGCCGGCAGGTACCCATTGTGCAGCGATGCTGCGTGCCTGATCGGCGTTGATGAACTCAGCGGCAAAAGCGGTTGCTGTGATTGCTAATGTACAGATTGCGGCGGCGATGATCGCCAGGATTTTTCTAGTCATGTTTTTTACCTCCTTGCGCCGTTTTCTTTATTCGGCGTTTTCTTTGTCTTTATTATAACGCGGAAAGATTAAAAGAAGATTAAAAGAAAATTTAATAAAAATTTATTTTAAAAACTTATTCGTTAATTTGCTTTTTTATTGTAAAATTCTAGTAGAAGGCTTATTGAAAAATAGGAAAGACAAGGTCTTTTTATGAAAGAAAATAAAAACTGGAAAAAACAGATCGCCTTATTCCTGATCAGCCAGAATCTGTCGATGTTCGGTTCGTCAGTAGTGGGCTTTTCGATCGTCTGGTATATTACCGTAACGACTGAGTCCGGATTCTGGATAACGCTGTCGACGTTGGCAACGCTGATTCCTCAGGTGCTGGTTTCATTGTGGGCGGGAGTATTTGCGGACAGATATAATAAAAAGACGATCATCATGCTGGCGGACGGTTTTACTGCTTTGGCGACACTGCTGGCTTTTGTGGCTTTTCATTATGGTTTTGCAAATTTAAGCTTTTTGATCTTTATCGCCTGTCTGCGTTCTGTCGGCGGCGGGTTTCAGGCTCCGGCAGTCAACGCGCTTTATCCGGAGATCGTGCCGCGGGAGCATCTGCTCCGGATAAACGGTATCAACCAGATGGCGAATAATGTGCTGCTGTTGCTTTCTCCGGCAGCCGGCGGAGCTATTTTGGGTATGTTTGGGATGCAGTGGACTTTTTTAGTAGATCTGCTGACGGCAGTTATTGCCATTGCCATCATGTTCAGGCTGAAAATAGTAACAAGAGCAGCGGACAGATCTGATAGTTCGGTACTGAAGGAACTGAGGGAAGGTGTACGTTACACATGGTCACAGCCGCTGTTAAGAGTAATGCTGGTCTGCTATGAGGTAACTTTTGTTCTGATCACTCCGGCGGCTTTTTTGTCACCACTGATGGTAGTAAGGAGCTTCGGCAGTGAAGTTTGGAAACTGACAGCCAATGAAATGCTGTGGTCGCTGGGCGCTCTTTTGGGCGGCGCGTTTGTCGCCTGGAAAGGCGAGTTCAAAAACAAGATTACGATGATAGCGGTCTCGTTGGCAGTGTTTGGCTGCACCTTTGCGCTGATGGGACTGTCGCGGGTCTTTTGGGTGTATCTGATCTTTGATTGTATCTGCGGGATGTTTGTACCGGTACTGATAGCGTCTGAGACGGTTTTGATCCAGACTAATACGGAAAAGGGTTATATGGGGCGTGTTTTTGCATTGCTGCAGTTTGTTTCGCAGGGGATGATGCCGATTGCTATTCTTGGCTTCGGACCGCTGAGCGATCTTGTCAGGATAGAGTCGATCATGATCGGCTGCGGCCTGCTGCTGATATGTTGGAGCCTGTATTTTAAAAAGGCGGCTGGCCGGGCGCTGTGCAGTATTTGACTGCTGGCAGGGAAACAGCCTTAGGCTTGTGCTATAATAAAAATAATTGAGGAGGTTGCGGCTATGAGACTTTTATTTGTGGAAGATGAGCCTGACCTGCGTGAGGTGCTGAAAAAGCAGCTGCAGGGAAGCGGTTATAGCGTCGATGCCTGCGGCGATGGTCTGGAAGCTCTTGATTATTTACAGCTTACAGCCTATGATGCCGTCATTTTAGATATTATGCTGCCCGGAGTCGATGGGCTGTCGGTACTGAAAAAAATGCGTACTGCCGGCGATAAAACGCCGGTATTGCTGCTGACGGCGCGGGGCAGTGTTGAAGACCGCGTCGCTGGTCTTGATCTGGGGGCTGATGATTATTTAGTCAAACCATTTGCTTTTGACGAGTTGGTGGCGCGTTTACGGGTGCTGCTGCGCCGCAGCAATGGACAGGTGTCGAACGTGCTGCAGTGCGGTGGTCTGGAAATGGATCTGAACAGCCGCCGCGTCAGCAGAGACGGGCGCGAATTGCAGCTTTCCGCTAAAGAATTTGCTGTTCTGGAGTATTTACTGCGCAATCAGGGCGTAGTCTTAGCACGCGAAACAATCGAAAACCATGTTTGGGACTATGATTTTGAGGGCGGTTCCAATGTAGTCGACGTATATATCCGCTATCTGCGGAAAAAAGTAGATGACGGGTTTGAGAAAAAACTGATCCAGACAGTGCGCGGCGCCGGCTATGTGCTGAAGGAGACTTTATGAAAAAGCTGTCGGTTAAAATGAAAATAACCCTGTGGTATACAGGGTTGATCGTGATAATTTTGAGTGCTATTTTTACGGCTGTTTTGCTGGCAACAGACAAGGTGTTGCTGTTGGGTGTACAGAACAAGCTGGAAGAAGAGGTCTATGATTTTGCCGAAGAACTGAAGGTCGACAGCAATGGCCGTCTGCGTCTGGAGAAACTGGATTTTTTAAAGGACGGGGTCAGGCTTGCTGTATATCACGAGAATGGTCAGATGATCACGGGCCTTGTGGCCAGCGGTCTGCCGGAAACACCCTTTGCAGACGAGCTGCTGCAGAAGGCTGGAAGTGACCAGCAAAACTGGTTTGTATATGACTTTTATTTTAAACCGCGTCATGCTGATAATTTTTACTGGGTACGTGGAACGGTACCGCTCAGTTCTGCATATGCGGAACGGGATAAGATTTTGCGGCAGTGCGCATTGTTTTTTCCGCTGCTGATCCTACTGGCTGCCCTGGGCGGCTACTGGATCACTAAAAAGGCTTTTCGTCCGGTAACACGGATCACGGAAGCAGCCGCGCAGATCAGCAGCGGCAGTGATCTGTCCAAAAGGATCGAACTGGAAGGTGCTGATGATGAGATCGATACGCTGGCGAAAACCTTTGACGGGATGTTTGCCAGACTTGAGGATGCTTTTGAAGCCGAGCGGCAGTTTACCGACGATGCTTCCCACGAATTGCGAACACCGACCTCGGTGATCATCGCGCAGGCTGAATGTGGTTTACAGTCGCCTGATCTGGAAAGCAAGCAGCAGGCACTGCAGGGAGTGCTGCAGCAGGCCGGGAAAATGTCGAAGCTGGTCAATCAGCTGTTGCAGCTGTCTCGGGCGGACAGGCATAAAGAAAGCCTGCATTTGGAAGAATTTGATTTAAGCGAACTGACCGAGATGGTGGCAGAGGAAGTCCAGGGTCTGGCAGAATCCAAAGCGGTCACGCTGACGGCAGAGATCGAACCGGGAATCTTAGTTAAAGCTGATCAGACTCTGATGATGCGTATCTGGCTTAACCTGCTGACTAATGCGGTCAAGTATGGCAGGCAGCAGGGGCAGATCTGGCTTACTTTAAAGAGTGACGGTAAAAATGCGGTCGGTACTGTTCGCGATGATGGCATTGGGATCAGCGCAGCCGAGCTGCCAAAAATCTGGAAACGTTTTTACAGAGTCAATACCGCCCGCAGCAGTGGTGACGACAGCGGCACCGGTTTAGGGCTGGCGATGGTGAAATGGATGGTCGAAAGTCATGGAGGAACAGTAAGCGCTGTCAGTACCTTAGGGGCAGGCAGTACTTTCAGCTTTACGATCCCGCTGCGGCCTTCGTAAAATAAATAGGCAAACAAAAAAGCTCACTTCGCAAGAAGTGAGCTTTAATTTCTGGTGGCCCCGGCAGGATTCGAACCTGCGACCTTTTGATTCGTAGGCAAGGGTTTTAAAATAAAATCTTGCGTAAAAAATGCCCTGTAAGCGCATAAATACAGCGATTAAGGTATTTTATGTGATCTGTTGTCTGATCGTGGTAATACCTAAATTTTGGCTAAAAAGACAGTATTTTGGGGTATAAGTTCCCCAACTGTTCCCCATAATTACAGAAGCACCGTTTATAAAAACGGTGCTTTCTTTCTAAGCAATATTATAAATATTGGCGGCTGTTTTGGCAATCTCTAAAACTTTGTCCTGCCGGCGCAGGGCATATTTGTTGGTTGTTTCTAAACGGCTGTGACCTACTACAGCGGCAATGTCTGCTGCAGCATAACCTTGAATAAACATTTCTGTTATAAAGCTGTGGCGCAGATAGTGAAAGCTGCGGTAACGCACGTTAGCGTGCTTTAAAATCATCTTCCATGCTCTTTGCATATTACGGACGCTGATAGGCGTTCCGTTGGCTGTGCAGAATAAATATTTACTATCTACATTGCACGCTGCCAGGTAGTCTTGCAGGATTTTACCTATACCGGCATCAAAATATTGTATTCTAACAGAAGCTTTGGTTTTGGTTTTTCCCACATAAGTTCGGCCGTTTATATCAGCTTTTACTGCATCTTTTATTTTGCAGTAATTTTTTTCAAAGTTTAATGTACTGCGCTCGATTCCCAAAATTTCACCTATACGTGCGCCTATGACACTTTCAAGTGAACAGAGGGCATAATAGCGTAAAAATTTAGGCGTGTTTTTTAATTTAGTGATAATAAGTTTTATTTCTTCCGGTGTAAATGGTTCATCGTATTCCGGTTCATACTCCGGAACAATGGCTATATCCATAGGATTTTCAAGAATAAGGTTATTTTTCCTTGCAGCTCCAAATAGGATTTTTAAGAATTTATATACCTTTAATTTATTGGAAGCGGACAGATCAGCTTCTGCAATAAAGGCATTGATATCTTCAGGCGTGATTTTATTCATTACTTCATTTGCCAGCGGATAAAGCTTTGAAGCCAGGTAGGTGTAATAATTAACAGTGCTTTCAGCTATTTTAGGATTAGCAGCCTTATTTTTTATAAAGGCAAAGGCGAAATCCTGCAAAGTAGTATCATAGCTGTAGAGCGGATTTAAACTGCTGTACACAAGGCGCATTTTGTTGAGCCAGTTGATTACTTCTACTTTATCAACATGCCTGAATTTATGCGGTTTGCCGTTAGTATCGCGCAGTGTGCCGCACCATTTTTGGCGTTCCTTGTCCCATGATAGACCGCCTTCACCGTTTGATCGTCTTTTTTTCATATAAAGAACCAGCCTTTCTTTAAAATTGTGTATAAAGTAGTAAAGGCTGGTTGCAATATGTTATAATATTAGCGTAATCAGCCTTACTTTTGAGGGTGGGGTTATTACATTGCCGTTCGGTGCGCCAACACCGGGCGGCTTTTATATATTGTTTAAAATAAATTATCCGAAAATAGACAATTATGATGGAAATTAGTGTTTGTAGAAGAAATATGAGCATTATATTTCACATCAAGCCATAAATATTTTAAAAGTATATTAGGATTACATCTGTTTTTTTGTATATTAAAATCAATATGCTTTTTAATTTTCTCCAACGTTTGATCATGATTTTGATGTAAGTCAGGATTAGTTTCTATATCTAGATTGGATTTATTAAAAAAGTCGATATATTTAATTTTGTCAAAATCCTCCGATATGTATGTATTTTCACTTATTTTATCATTTAAATTTTCAGATAAAGTTTTTTTTGAAGGTGTTCTACTAGAAGGGAAAATTTGGGGGTCTAAAATTATACGTGGATATATGGCTTTTTTTGATTCTAGTTCATAAGCTTGATTCATTCCTTTTCCGTAGAAAAAATTATTTTCATCATATATTTCTGCATAAGTTACAGCACCTCGTATAAAAAAATTATTAGCAGCAAAATGTAATTGCATTAAGTGGAGGATTTGCAACAGTTGGGTCAACTTATCTTCGGGAGCAGAAAACATACATGAATCGCTAAATCTAAATGATTTTATACTATTAGAATAGCCTTTATTACTATTGTTGATCTTTTCTGAAAATTTCTTTAGTTCGAGTAGATTAGAATGAACTTTATTTTTTTCATCATCTCCTTTTATATTTGTTTTACTTTTAAAACCTAAAATATCTGTAAATGCAACTAATTTTTTTGTATAAGCCATTTTTTACACCTTCTTAATATAGTTGTTTTTCATATATAAACAGTCCTTAATTATTGAATAATTTGACTGCCCGTAACTTTCATTTGGTCAAACAAATAGATACCAGTTTTTAGATGATTTATATCGTTTTCAGTAAGGCGATAGTCGTAGTAGTGTTCACGCCCTGTTAATCTTATTATAGGATTTTTACCATTTACAAGTAATCTATACCCTTCGTTAAGATCTTCAAATGGAACATCTAAAGTTTCATATTTACCACCATAAACTATTTGTGTTGATTTGCCGCCGCCAGATTGACCTGCAAAGCAATCTTTAATTTTATATTCTATATTTTTGTCAGCTGTTGAGAATGTAATTTTATCCCAAAAGACCCATCCAGTGGATGAAGTGAAATTGACTATTTTTGCTCTCATCCACACAGAATCATTTTTCTTGCCGGCGTACCAGTAAACTGCATCTTGCGCTGGATAACCACCACTTCCCCAAGGTTTATACCATGTAAGTTTTTCAACTTCATCGGTTTGTTGTGGCATACTATTTAAAATTCGCATTATTTCAGCAGAAGCTTGTTTTTTCTGTTCTAAAGTTATTTCCTTTTTGGAGGTAGAAGAACTGGATGCGCTGGAAGCTGTATTTGATTTATTATCAGAGCCACAGCCAGCAATAAAAGAAAGCAATAAAATCATAATCAATGCGAATAAAAATTTTTTCATCATTAAACACTCTCCCCGGGACTATAATATTTATTTAATCGTCATTATGACGATCAGAACTGAAATCAACGAATATTACCCGACCTTGTTTGCGAACGGGTCTTCGCCGTTTTCCGTTGTTTCATCTTTCTTATTTGCTTTAATATAATAATCTATACTATTTTCTATCGCTCCTTGCTGCTCGGCAGTAAGCTGGCGATATTTTTTTATTAATTCTTGTTCAGATATAGTGTAATCTTTAACAATATTTGCTTCATCGCCCAATATTAGTATAGTAGGACTAATATTTAAAATTTTTGATAGTTGGACAATGATTTCTAAAGGAATTTTACGTACTCCTTTTTCGTATCCTGCGTATGTTGATTGTGCGATATTAAGTTTTTGCGCAATTTGCGATTGTGATAGCTTTGAATTTTGACGTATAAAGGCTAATCGTCTACCAAATTCAATATAGATATTCATAGTAGTACTCCTTCCATGAATACAATTTAACACATTATAACGCAAATTGCAATTAAAAATTCAATAAAAGATTGACAAAAACGCATAATGCGTTTAACATAATAATTGAATAACGCAATTTGCGTTTAAAATATAAGTGCGATAAGGAGGTAAAAATGGTAAGAAGAAAAGTTGTATATATTTTCCCTAATTTAATAGCGGAAATGAGTAGGAACGGAGATAGCTTGCAAAGTGTATCTAATGAGCTAGGAATGAATTATCAAGCGCTATCTGTTAGGCTACGTGGATTCAAAAGTTTTGAGTTGCCTGAAATAACTTTTCTTATGAAAAAATATAGGAAAAGCTTTGAGTACCTGTTTGAGGTGTCTGATGAAAAAGCAGCAAAGGGGGCATAAAGATGTTTATTAAAGTTGAGGTTGATAATTTTGAGCAGTTCGAAAAAGATTTACAACGTGTGCATGAATTGGAAAAAGAGCTTAAAGATTTACTATCAAGGATGGGGTGGAATTTATGCTTGAAGATGAAAATTGACGGAGAAGAAAAGCAGCCAGCTGAAAAAAGCTGACTGCGCGGAGTAATTATTTATTTTTTGATAAATATTCAATGATTTCTTTTCTAAAAGTATCCATAGTATAAAAAGTACTTCTAGCTACGGTGTGGATATCGTCTTTTGTTGCGGGTGTTGAATCACCTTCATCAAAATGGGAACGCATCTCTTCAGAAAATTCAATTAAAGCATTGTTTAATTTTTTATCTAATTCATAAATAGTCATTGTTTTCACCTCTTTTCCGTTTATATTTGATGGTACTTATATTTTAACACTAAAAGAGGTTGGATAAAACTATTTAAACATTAAGGGGGCATAAGTATGGAAAAAGAAAAAGCCCCGCAAAAGCGGGACGGTAATAAAGAATGTGTATGCAAAGCAGCTGTCATTAAAGTTATCGTAACAGAATCAGTAGTTGGAAGTGGTAGGGATGAAGATCCTATAAGAAAAATTGTTCAATATTGGAGCTTTGAAGGTGAATTGCTGGCTGTTAGTGATCCTATTAGTCGTTGCGGCAAGATTGTTTAATGTTGTTAGTATCAACTATATCTGCATATAGTTTTTCTTGTTCATGCCTTTCGACATACCATTGCTGAAGTAAGAGTTCAATTAATTTGAGAAGATACTGAGCCTCTTGAGGTTCTATATCAATAATTAAATTAGTATCTTTTTCCATATGCGCGCCAATATTTCCAAGTTGACGTAAGGCGTTAATGGCTTGATACTGTGAAGCTGGTATTTTATCTTTAAGCGCAGTAATTTCTTCGAAAAGAGTTCTTTCAGATATTTTCCAAAAATCTCTTATCATTCCCTGTAAGCAACGTCGAGATAATGTTGCAGAAGCCTTCGGACTTAGTGAAAGTATGGAATATGCTTCTTCGTAATCTTGACGTATAGATTCTGGGATATAATCAGGAAATTGCCGTGCTGGTGATAATGGATAAATTGGAATAATAGTATTTTTAGGCATTTGAAGTCCGGTGTATTGTGCGGTAAAGATAGTTTTACGACAATTGGGACAAAATGTTCCAGATACTAGTAATTCACAAGTATCATTAAGGGATGATTCTTCACTAGCGCCATGATATGAAAAGTATCTTCGAATAGTATTAGATAATACTGTTGCATTACAAAATGGGCAAGTCATGGTTACGTAACTCATATAATACTCCTTTGATATTTTTGATTCATATAATTATATTTTAACATTATCAAAAAAGTTTTGAAAGTATATGACAGATATTATGGACGATAAGGAACAGATTAAACATTAAGGGGGCTTAGGTATGAAAACATATCATAAAGATTTTGGTATTACTGCCAGCATTACAGATAAACGGGACGGAACAGCTCGGCTAGTTGTATGCGATCAGTATGGCAAAAAGGTTAAAGATTCTGTTCATAAAAACAGACCTGCTGCTGTAAGAGCGTGGAAAAGAATGTGTAGCTGATAAACAAGTAAAGGGGGCATAAGTATGGAAAAAGAAAAAGCCCCGCAAAAGCGGGACGATTGTAGTTTTCATATTGTATATTTGTGCAATTTAACGGCTACGCTTATGTTTCATGTGAAAGATGATTATTTATTTATTCTTCTGCTGATCACTCATATTATTTGTTTTTTCAAGATTTTTTTGAAGTAGTTCGAAAACCTTTTGGTTTACCTCGAAGGTTTGTTTTGAATATTTTATTATTTCATCGGTTTGTTTTTGTTGAACAATGGCATCTTGGTGAGCCTGTACTGCGTCTTGGTGCGCTTGCACTGCATCATTGTGGGATTGCATTGAAAAATAAATGTTGACTATTTCAACTATTACAATAATAAGTTGCAAAGCGGTTTGAGGGGTTAAATTTTTTAATAAAGCTGAAGGAATAGCTTTAGCAAGCAATGCTGCTATTTGATCTTTAATTGTGATGCTTAGGCTTTCCGTATAATTTTTAGTTTTGTCTATGATGCTTTCAGCATTTAGCAGTATATAGTTGCGTTCATCTTCTGTTAATTCTGCTAATTCTTCCAGTTTATCTTCAATGAAGTCAGGAAGGACGTTTGCAGTTAAATCTATATTAGGTAATGCGAAATTTTTTACTAGATTTATACTTGTAGTAAGTAAGTCTAAATGTGTAGCTGATATGTTGCCCAAATAGTTTGAATGATAAAAATTTATTCTACTAGCAATTTGAAAATCAGATTGAAGTTGAAGCATTGGGTTTATCATATCAGTAATTCCAAGAGCTATTTTTTGAGCAACAATGGTTTCTTGTAAGCTTGACATAGCTAAAGCAGAATGTGCCATTTCTGCAATGTTAGGTATGCCGAGAACTGCTTTTTGAGCAGCAATGGTTTCTTGTAAGCTTGACATAGCTAAAGCGGAATGTGCCATTTCTGCAATGTTAGGTATGCCGAGAACTGCTTTTTGAACAGCAATAGATTCCTGTAATCTTGATAAGGCTGATGCAGAGTGTGCTAGTCCGGCGATATTCAAATAGTCAAAATTATGATTATTCATGTATGGTATTCTCATTTCTTTATATTAAAGTTGAGTGTTTTCATAAAATATAGTATCACAATCTTTGTTTTGTGTAAAAGGGGAGGTGTTAAAGTGAGAAGAGATGATATGCGTTTAAACATTGGCGGGCTGAATTGGCCTGTACTTATTAATGCAGAGCAGGTTTGCCGAGTGATGGTCGATTTGAGAAATAACATAGAATTAGGGCTGAGATGCGTACTTGATTGCATCAAAGCGATCAATCGCAGAATAAAAGTGCGGAAGCGTGTCAGCTGCTGTTTTAGGATTACAGAAAGGTCTGAACGTAAAAATGCAAAATGCTGGAATAAAAGAAGTTCCGGCTGGTGCTGAAAGGTGGTGCAGTAAATGCAGCGTATGAGTTTGAGCAAGTTTTGTAAAATCTATGGCGCAAGTTATTATGATATGTTGAATTATTGCCAGCGTGGCTTGTTGCCGCATAGTGGAGGCGGTAAACGCGGATGCCCGATCAGAGTTTGGGATGAAGATGTTATTGCTTTCTTGCGCGATCAGGATCAGCGACAGGCTGAGCTGAAGGCTGCCAGTATGAAAAACATGCAGCAGGCTGCAAATATAATCAGTTTTCGCAAAAATAAACCTAGTGATGAAAACCGATTTAAAAGCGATATTCTTGATCTTAAAAGTGAAACTAAAAAGCTTTTGGCCAAGCGTAGAGCTGCTGCACAATAGGGAGGGATGTAAATGAATAATGAAAAAGAAAAGAACGTATAGTGTGGACGCACTATACGTTCAAGGGTAGATGTAACTTCGCCAGTTCTCATCTACCCATTATTTTATCATAGTGGGGTGATATTGTGAAATACTTTTTAACTGTTTTAGGGTTGGCCTGCTGCTTGTGGTATTCGTTTTTTATGGATGAACCTAAGCAAACTGTTGCTGTAACTGTAACGGTGCAGGCAGGTGATACTTTGGAAGAAATAATTTACGATTTAAAAGAAGCGTATGACGATCAGCGCGATTGGCGTGAAATTTGCGCTCAGGCTGAAAGGGATAATGCTTTTGGCCGCTATATTCTGCCGGGTGAACATATTATTTTTAATATGGAGGTTGCGGGAAAATGAAACCTGAATGCAATAACTGCCGCTGGAATTTTAAGCGATATATGGACTATTATCCGTGTTGTGATTGCATAGGGCTTCATAAGTCGGCAAGCTATAATTTCTTTTGTTTTCCCGATCAGCTTAATATGTTCGGAGTTGCCGAGCTTTGCCATTGCCGGAGCTGTGGGCGGCGTGTGCATATGGAATTTGGCAGTCGTGGCTATAAGTATATTCGCTGCAAATGTGGAAATACCATGCAGGCAAAAGTAACTGTAGAAGAAATGATCTGCCGCTGGAATAATCGTGCGCCGGCGCGGACTAAGATGTGGAGGACAAATAAATATGAAAGATAAGCGCTTCTGCTGTCGTTGTGAAGAAGTGTTGATGAATGGTTTTTATTTTCATAATAGTAAAGTTGGTATTTGTAATAGATGCGCAACGGATTTAGTTATTCAGCTGATTAAAAATGAAGATAAGGAAGTCATAAACACTTTGAATAAACATATTGGGAGTAAAAAGGAAGGGTGAATATTATGGATATGAGTTTATTTGAGCTTATTCAATATACCTTTCTAACGATAATATTTTTTATTGCATCTATGGCTGCAGTTAATGTTTTGCTTACCGCTATGGGAATTTATCTTTTTGGGAGGAAATAAATTATGGAGTATGTCAATAAACAGACTGGTGAAGTATATCAGGCCGAGGAAGTTGATTTAAAGAATTTGTGTGATGGTGATTTGAATTTTTTGTTCACCGGCGAATTTAGAAAGCTTATTAATGAATTAGATATTGGTGATAAAGGCAACATAACTATTAATATCAAGGCAAGCAAAAGCTTGGATGCTACTGGTGATGAAGCAATATTTGTTGAAGCGCAGCTTGGCACTAAATATCCTAAAGCTGTTATTTCAGATAATAATGCAAAAAAAGTTGCTGAAAATGGTCAGGTTGTTCAGAAGGTAGAAACTGGTATGTTTGATGAAAGTGAGGGAAAATAATGGCTATTTTTTCTAATACGCAAAAATCTTTTAAAACAAATGCAGGTGTATTACATGAATATCAAGAGCAATTTGGTGTTACGCCGAAGGGCGAATTTTATTTTGTAATTCCAGATAATACAGCTTTTAATAATGCAATATCTTTACTGAATTTAAGAATTGGCAGACTGCCAAGAAGTAAAAAAGGTGTTGTTTTTGCTTCAACGTATGAGAATTTAACCAAAGCAGTATCAAGTATTATAGATAAAATCAGCGAAGTAACAGTGGAAGAGGAAACTTTCATCTTTTATAAAAATGATGGAAATTATAGCTTTTATAGAAATAGTCATACCGGAGATATTGAACCTAGTTTTTTTCCGGAATCATACTGCGAAAGATTTGATACGAATAAAGGTTTTAGCTACAGGACTGGATACAGCATATCGTTGCAGGCAGTTATTTTAACAGAAAAAACGTATAAGGACGCAGAAGATAATAAAAAAATGCGTTACGAAAAAACCGCAGATGGCGAGCTTGGATTATTCGGAAAAAGGTTAAACGCATATGCAAGTCATTGCGATCTTGACAATTCAATACGAAATGGTTTGTTAGGCGATTATAAAAAGCTTCCGTACACAGAAGAAAATGCAGAATTTTTCGCTAGATTTTTTGATACGATCTGTCGTTTTAACTATGAAATTCGTCAGAAATTAGAACCAGAAGTATTACAAAATATTATCGCTAGCAACGTTTTATTGATTAATACTAGTAGTGAAAGGTAATACATATTATGGACTTGTATGAAGCACTGGAAACAATCAAAAATGAATGCACAAAACACACTGAATGTGCGGATTGTCCTTTGGGATTGGGTCATAGCTGTTGTGGCATTATTACTAATGGATTTCCGGCAAATTGGAATTTACAAAAGCCTGTTAATAAGTTATTTGCGGTAGAAACAATACATGCGGAAGAACGGTGATAGATATGGAAAATAATATTTTGAATAAAGAAAATGTTGCTGAGCTGATGGAGCTTTTAGAATGTAAACGGTACTACTCTAAATGCTTGAAAGATGTTACTGAACTTAAAGAAAAAATGAAGTATGAGGCTACTTCTATTGGAATGCGATTTCGCTATTTTGATAAAGAAAGTGGTATGGCTGTTGAGGATGGTATTAATTTTTGTAGTGATCTTAGTAAAAATAAACTGGAAGTTACAAATATGCTTTCTCAACATATCCTTTCTGGCATGGAAGCTGACTTGGAACTTCAAATTAAACGGTTAGAATCCTGTTTGTGGGATAAATTTAGATATACAGAGGATGCGGTGCCGGAGAAAAGTGTTAAATAGAATATAGCTAAATAAAAAATATAAGGTGATGCTATGGCTGTTGAAATTTATGTTAGTTCGGAAGAAATCAAAAAAACTTTGGAATATGTTGCGCTGATCGGTGGCAATATGACTTCCGGCAAAAAGCAGGACGATGATCTAAAACAAATGGCCGGCGCTTTGCGTATTGTAGCAGTAAGCCCACATGAAGATAATAATTATATGCTTATGTTCTGCCGGGCAGGAGCTGCAGAGCAGCTGACGTACAGAATGGAAGGAATAAGCAACGGCTGCGGTCAATCAGCTGATATTTGTGTTGAATGTAAACGCTTTTTGGCTTTGGCAAAAACTTTTACAGGTGACGTCAGGCTTATTTTTGCTGAAAAAGAGCTGCAGATCGTTGTAGAGAGCAGTCAATATAATTTAACGATACTATCAGCCCGCCTGCCTGAATTGAAGATACCTGAAGGCGGCGTGTGCCTTTCTACAGGATTTTTACAGGAAGCAATGAAGCATTGTAGTGCTGCTATTGCCAAAGATGCTGTTGGTGCAAGGGGCGGGATAGAAATAAATATTGCGGACGATGGCAGTGCCGTCTGCTGGAGTGCGCAAAATTCCTGTGTTGCAAAGTATGTAGTGCCGCCTGCATGTTGCAATCAGGCTGTTAAATTGATCTTGCTGCCCTTGAATATCCAGCACATTGCAGAACTGGCTGAATTGGGTGAAGTTCGATTGGTCAGCAGTGCGCAGGGTATTTTTGTTACTGCACCGCGCTTTGATTATATGTGCCAGTCAGTAAGCGGCAGCTTTCCTGACTGTAAAAAGGTGGCTGCGAGCAACAGCGAAACTAAGTGTATAACTATTAATAAAAGCAAGTTGCTGGCAGCTATTTCAAGAGCTTCAGTTATTGTTGGCGATGAAATAGGCAGTAAGATAAAAATTTGCAGTGATGCAGAGCGGATATATATCGAAGCTGTCAGCATCGCTGGGACTGGTATTGAAAGTATTGCTTTGGATGCCGTTGAAGGCCAGGACGAAGATACAAATTATTTTTCGGCTGGCAGGCTGTACAGGCTGATATATAACTGCCGCGGTGATAGTGTTACTATTGGCAGTAATGGCAAGTATAAGCCGATTTTTGTGCGTGCTACAGGCAGCGATAGTTTTTATATAGTTGCATCCATGAAAGGTTAAAGGCTATGAGTGGATGGATAAAATTGCATCGTAAATTGCTGAAAAGCCGTGCGTGGTGTGGTGCGGATGCAGAAGGCAAGGTAATACTGATTACATTGCTGTTAACTGCCTGCCATAGTGTCACGCACTGGCAGATAACAACAGATAAAAACGCTGTGCTGAATCCGGGTGAATTGTTTATCAGCTACCGCCGCTTTGCTAAAAGCTGTGGCGTATCTTTAAAAAAGCTTACAAGTGAATTTAACCGTCTTGCCGTAGTCGGTTTTTTAGAATGCAGAAGTAAGCGTGAAGGTACGATCGTGCGTATCAAAAACTGGGAATGCTATCAGCTGGCGGATACACCTTTGGATACACTTTTGGGGACAGATTTGGAGACACTTGCGAATGCCGATACTGCAAGGGCTTCCAGTGAAAATATTGCCGCTGTGGAAACGCCAAAGGGAACAGCTTCGGGTACACATTTGGCGACACATAACAAGAATTATATATTATTAAAAAATAAATTAAACAACACTGACACGAACAAGAAGCTGTGCAGTGTTGCATCGGAACCTGAATTTGTGTCAGCTTTGCAGGAATACAATGCTGCTTTTACAAGTGCAAAACACAGGCTTGATGGCGATGAAATACAAATGCTGCAAGCTTTTGCTGTTAGTGCTAAAGCCGTATGGGTATTGCAGGCTGTAAGAGAGCTAAAAGCAGCTAACAGGGGTAAAGTGATTCGTAATCCGAAGAATTATCTTTTTGGCATACTTGGTAACTGGCTTACAGATGGTTTGCCAAATGACAATAAAGCTGCACAGCAGTCGCTGGATGATTTTTACAGACAGGAGGGCATAACGTGAATGTTATAACAAAGCAAAATGTTTTAAAAGCGTTTTACCAGTTTGATAAGAAAAAGATGCCGATTATGGAAATAAACGGTAAACTTTCTGCCAGCATGGATATTGCCATGCGCAAAAGGCTGTGTGATGAATGGCTGGTTGCGTTCCGTACTGTTGATGCCGTTGTATTCGATAAAGCAGCTGAGCTTGCCCTTGCTTCCTGTAAAAAATATCCTGATGAACTTGAAATGTGGGATTTCATCAGTCAGGCTGCAGAACTGGGCAATAATGAACCAGCACAGGAAGAAGCTTTACTTACAACACCGCCCGCTCCGAAAAAAGTACCAGAATATGTTCAAAAACCTCAACGGATTGCAAAAATAATAGAGCTGGCAAAAGCAGGCAGGTTTGCGGAAGCGGCGCAGTATTTCAAAGCTTCTGTCGAAGAAGATGAAATAATCTGCTACGCTAAAGAACATTGGCCAGAAGCAGAAGCTGAATGGATCAAGAAAAATAAAGACGAACTTAAAGAACTGGTTGAGCAGGAACATATCTGCGGCAAATGTATGTGCTTGAAAAGGTGCAGGACTAACGGCTACAGGCGTGTTGGCTCAATAGATAAATATACAGGCTTTTTGATTGTAAAGATGGAAATTTGCTCGATGAAAAGGATGGAAAAAAATGCAGGCATACAAAATTAATGGATTGCTGGTAAAAGTGGAACGGTGCGCAGCTGATATGTACATAGTCAGAAATATTCCGGGAGTTTTTGATAATCAGGTTGCTATTGGCGCGATCGTCCATAAAGAGTTAGCGCAAAAGTTTTTAGACAGCTACGCCGTGAAAAGCAGTGATAAAACATTGGACATCTTGGATGTTGACTTTGAAGAAAAACTTTCTGAAGGAATACGGTATTGCCGTGGTTGCGTATACTGGAACGGAAAAGGATGTGAAGCAGGTGATAAAGGCGCGTGATGAAGAAAAAAGGATGGCTGTACAGAAACTGGAAGAATATGCTTTGAACCGTGAAGCGCTTAAAGGCCTGCGCAGTAAGCTGAAAAGATTGGCAGACGCCGGTAAACCTGCTGTTGCTTCTGTTGCATCCTATGATGCGGCAGCTACCAGCACAACACCTTATCATCCTAGCATGATGAATATTGCTGAAGAATGTCAAAGGATACTTTTGAAAATAGCAGACAGGCAGGCTGAAATATTAATTATTGAAGATGCGCTGCAAATAATCAATAAAGGAATAAACTGTGAGCATTACAGCGATATTTTGATAATGCGCCATGTAGACGGCTATAGTATGGAGCGCATCACGGAGAAGCTGGGATACAGTTCAAGGCAGGCTATTTATAACCAGTACAATAAAGCTTTATCTAAATTTGCTAAGGCTTTGGGATTGTAAATGCGCTGGAATGGACAAAATGAGGACAGATTTTTGCTTTTACCTGTGGTAATATGGTAGTGATAAGAAATGTAAAAACGTATTCGGCACTTGCAATGTTATATTGCAGGTGCTTTTTTATGCGTGAAATGAGGTGACAGCTTGCCAAACAGAATAAAGCGTGAATGCCGTAAGCTTGGCTGTCTTAGCCTGACGGATAATGCAAACGGTTATTGTGATAAGCACCAGCAGGAAAAATTCATGCGCTATGACCGTTATCGTAAAAGTGCTGCTCAGCGTGGCTATAATGCGCGTTGGCAAAGATACAGAAAAATATTTTTGCAGGAACATCCGATTTGTGCAAATTGCCGCAATGCGCCTGCGAGTGTAGTGGATCATATCAAGCCGCATAAAGGCGATTATGATTTATTTTGGGATGAAGCTAATCATCAGGCGTTGTGTAAACGTTGCCATGATATTAAAACTGCTACTGAGGACGGCGGCTTTGGTAATGATATTTTGAAAAAATAAAAAAATATTTTTTCTTAAAATTTTTACTCAGGGTAATCCCTTACGAGGGGTAGGGGGTGCAATTTCCTGCAGCTTTTCACATCATACCGCACCGTACTCGAACTTTTGAAAAGTTCCCCTATCATATATTTTTTTGCAAATATTGATTGAAGGAGGTGATATTTATGCCGACACCGGCTCAAAGTGCTAAGGTTATGCTTTTTAACCGTGGCAATAAAACTGGTAAACATTATACAAAAACAGAAATTGAGAAACGGCAAAACGCAGAAGAAAAAATCAAGCGTGCTGAAGTAGTATTGAAAACACCTGCGTTTTTAAAAGAAAAGTCGTGTGCTGCGGCTTTGAAAATTTGGAAGGAAATTATCAAGGAAGGGAAAGAGATAGAGCTGTTTGACAATGTTGATGCACGCATATTGGCGAACTTCTGCCGCTATCAGGCTTTGTTTGAAGATGAAGCTGTGAAGATGTTCCCTGATAAAAAGAAATTAGATATGTATGGTAAGCAGGCTTTAAACTATGCTGAAAAGCTTGGACTTACGCCAACTGCCCGCGCCCGCCTTGTTGTCAAACGTGCTAATGCTTTAAATGACGATGATGAACAGGATTCAATGATGGCATGACCTGTTATGATGATTTATTTGTGACTGAGCGCTATGCGCGCGAGGTTGTTGACGGACTGCGCCTTGTGTGTAAGCGGGAACGGCAGGCCTGTCAGCGACATCTTGATGATCTGGAGCGGCAGGGTACAGATAGCTTTCCTTATGTTTTTGATGAAAGCAGGGCAAACAGGATTTTTGACTGGTTTGAAAAATACTGCGTGCACGTGCGCGGTGTGTATTCCGGGCAGCATATCCAGCTGCTGCCTTTTCAGTATTTCGACTTGGGCTGTGTTTTTGGCTGGGTGCATAGAGAAACCGGCGCACGGCGGTTTACTAAAGCTTTTAATTTCCGCGCCCGTGGCAATGTCAAAAGTACTGAAATGTCAGGCGTTGCTTTATACGGCATGTGTGCTGACGCGATCTATCCGCCGGGCAAGCCTGAACTGCGGCGCTTTGAAATGGCGCCGGAGGTTGAATGCGCGGCCGTGGACAGGGAACAGGCAAGACGTGTTTGGGGTGATGCCTGTTCTATGGGTGAAGCTTCTGCAGAAATCAGTCAGAAGCTTATTATCAAGCGTACGCGGGTAGAGCATAAAACGCGTAAAGGCTGGATGCGGGCTTTGAGCAAACAGACGAAAAACAAAGATTCAGGTGCGCCGTGTATGGTTATAATTGACGAATATCATGCGCATCCGTCTTCTGAGATCGTTGACGTGCTGAAATCCGGCTTCGGCAAACGGTTGCAGTCTTTGCTGTTTATCATTTCTACGGCTGGTAAAGATGCAGAAAATAATCCCTGTAAGGCAGAATATGACCTGTGTTGCAAAATCTTGGAAGGCGACACTGATGAGCCTATTGATGATTATTTCTGTATGATACGCGAACTGGAGGATGGCGACGATCCTTATGATATCAACGCTTTAGTTAAAGCGAATCCTGTGCTGCAGCATGAAACTGAATACAGCAAGCATTTACTGAAAGAAATCGTAAGCGAGGGACGTGAAGCATTTGTAAGTAACGACCCAAAAAAGCTGCGCGAATATCTGACTAAACGCTGTAATTTGTGGCAGGACAGCAGTGAATTGAAATACATGGATGGCCTGATGCCTAAGTGGAAGACACTGAAGGTGACCCGTGATGAACTATATAAAATTATCAGCGGCAAGCGCTGCATAGTTGGTTATGACCTTTCAAAGCGTATTGATCTGACAGCTGCGACTTTTGTTATTCCGCTTGATGAAAAGCGTGTAGCAGTAGTTTCGCATGGCTTTATACCTGAAGAAGCGGTAAAACGACATGAACAGACTGACCGTATAGCCTACAGGGAATATGCCCAGCGTGGCTACTGCACCATAACAGAGGGCGCAGCTGTTGATTATGATGTGATGAAGGTATGGGTAAAGCTTTTTGCCAATGAGCTGGATTTAGATATTGTAGAACATTGCTTCGATGGCTGGAACGCTTCTTATTTCATGCAGAAGCTGGAAGAAGAAGGGGAAACAGTTATTGAAGTGCGGCAGGGCATTCCGACTTTAAGCGAACCTACCAAAGAATTCAGGCTGAAAGTAGTGGAGGGCAATATTATGCATGAAGGCAATGAACTGTTTGACTGGTGCTTGCGTAATGCGTATGCCTACACTGACAGCAATGAAAATATCAAATTGAGTAAGAAAAATAAAGATGATACGCAGCGTATTGACTTAGTTGCTGCCGGCATAAATGCTATGGCACGTTTGCCTGCATTTTATGAAGAATACGGCGGCACTGGCGGCAGTTCCGGCGTTCGTTTTTTGTGAGGTGATGTAATGGATAAGGAAGATAAGGCTATTGTCATACTGGTGCTTTTGGGTATGCTGCTTGTCGTGACCGGTATTGCACTGATCAGTATACCGGCTGCTTTAATTGTTGCCGGCGTGCTGTTGGTTGCTGTGGCAGCCAATATTGCCAGGCGAAAAGTAGAACAAACAAAAAAATGAACGGCTGTTTCCTTGTGGGAATGGCTGTTTTTATTTTACCTGAAGGGAGGTGAAATAAAAGATGAGTGATACGATACGCAGCCCGGCAGGCCTGCTGGTGGGGGCTTTCAAAAATCTCTTTGCGCCGGGTGCCGCAAAGAGTGCAACTGTAAGCAGCCAGTTTCGCCTTACACCGGGAATGATGCTGAACGGAGTGCAGCTTAATAATGTGACTGCCATGCAGTATAGCGCAGTATGGGCTTGCATCCATGTGCTGGCTGAAACATTTGCCAGTTGTAAATGCTATTTGTATCAGAAGATGCCTGACGGCAGCAGGCGCAGGGCTGTTGAAAATCCGCTGTATGATGTGCTGACATATGTTGCTGCACCGAATATGCCGGCTTATTATCTGCGTGAAACTATGCAGTATCATGTGCTGAGCGGGGGTAATGCCTATGCTGAAAAAGTATTGGACAGCAAGGGAGAAGTTACGCAGCTGAACATGCTGCTACCTATGAATGTGCTGCCGGTACAGGACTATAACACCGGTGAGATTTATTACAATGTCAATGACCGTGGCAAGCTGTATAAGCTACCTGCGGAAAAAATATTGCATATTCCGGGGCTTGGCTATAACGGTGTTATTGGTTATAGTCCGCTGGCAATGGCGCGGCGTGCTATCAGCTTAGGCATGAGCAGTGAAGAACTTGGCAATAAATTTTTTGAAAATGGCGCATTGGCAACTGGTGTTTTGGAAACTGACAAGCCTTTGAAAGAAGATGCCTGGCAGCGTTTGAAAGAACAGTTTAAGGCTCGTTATGAAGGCAGTAGTAATGCCGGATCTACGATGATCTTGGAAGGCGGTATGAAATTCAATCGTATTTCTGTAAATCCTGAAGAAGCGCAATTTTTGGAAACACGCAAATATCAAACTGAAGAAATAGCACGCTTCTACCGTGTTCCGCTGCATCTTATTCAGAATTTGGAAAAGTCAACGTATTCCAATATAGAGCAGCAGACGATTGACTTTTATCAGAACACAATGCTGCCGTGGTTTGTGCGCTGGGAACAGTTTATGAACATGCGTTGTTTAACGCGCCAGCAGCGGCAGGAAGGTTATTACTGTGAATTTGATATGCTTTCCATGCTGCGGGGTGATAATCAAAGCCGTGCTAACATGCTGCACCTTATGCGGCAGGATGGCATTATCAATGCCGATGAATGGCGTGAGCGCGAGAACATGAATCCGCTTCCTGACGGGCAAGGTAAAACAGTATTTATTAATGGCAATATGCTTCCTGTTGAGGAAGCTGCCAAAAAGAAGGGGGCGAATAAAAAATGAGCATGGAATTGAAAGCCTGCCGTGAAGCGTTGAAAAGTGGTAATAAACCTGCTGCGGATGATCTTCTGTGCGTCAAAGCGTTTTCGATGGAGCAGGTTAAGGCTATCGAAGAAAAAGACGGCCGGATTATCTGCGATTTTATATTATCTAATGGAGCTGTGGACAGAGATTTTGACACCGTAAATCCTGACGGCTGGGAGCTGGAAAACTTCCGTAAAAATCCTGTTGTATTGTGGATGCACGATATGTGGGAGCTGCCTGTGGCTAAGTCTTTGTTGGAAAAAGTAGAGGACGGAGAGCTTATTGGCCGGGCTGAGTTTACAAGTAGGGATGAAAATGATTATGGTTATATGGTTGGGCAAATGTATAAGTTGGGCTTTTTGCATGCGGTCAGCTGCCGTTTTCGTGGTATCGAATGGGAATGTGCAGATGACGTGAACCGGCCTTTTGGGATTGACTTCATAAAACAGGAGTTGCTTGAATACAGCTGTGTTACTATTCCGGCTAATCCTGATGCTTTGCTGAAAGCAAAAGCTGCCGGTGTTGATGTAAGCCCTGCTGTACAGATGGCTGAAAATATTTTAAGCAAGAATAGTTTTGATGCGCTGGCTAAAAGCATTGCTGAACGTGTTTATGCTGCTGTCAGTAAAAAAATGACTGTGGTTGATCTGCATGATGATCGGCTGGCACAGGAAAAAATGAAAGCAATGCAGATGCGGTTAAATTTGAACAAAAATAAAGGGGGACTAAACTAATGAACATGCAAGAGTTATTACAAAAACGTGCTAAGGCTATCAAGGCACAGGAAGAAATCATGTCTAAAGCAGCGAGTGGTTTGACTGCTGAAATGGAAAAGAATTTCAACGATCTGCAGCAGGAAATCAACGAATGTGACAGGCAGATTGAAATGCTGGAACAGGTTGATGAAAATGCAAAGAAGAATTATGGCGGCAGCGTTTTTGGAAATAGTGGCCCGGCTGTGCATATTGACCCGGTCAAGGATGGGGCTAAAGATAACGGCGGCTTTAAAAGTTTGGGTGAAGTGCTGCACGCTATTAAATATGGCGATAAAAAAGGCCGCTTGGAAAATCTTAAAGCACAAAATACTGCTGATGGCGCAAGCGGTGGTTATTTGATCCCTGAACAATTTTCGGATGAGCTTTTAATGGTTGGGGAAAAACGCAGCCTGATCCGTCCGTTTGCTTTGGTAATCCCGGCAGGAGAATATCCAGACGCACCGATCAATATGCCTGCATTGGATTATACTGCTGGCAATGAAGGCGGTGTGACTGTTAAATGGATCGAAGAAGGTGAGGAGAAGCCTGAAAGCAATGCAAGCTTTAGAAATGTTGAGCTGAAGCCTAAAGAAGTTGCCGGCTTTATTACTGTTACAGATACATTACTGCGGAATGCGCCTGCTTCGTCTACTATTTTTGGGCAGCTTTTGAGCAATGCTATCGTACGTGCAGAAGACAGAGCTTTTATCAATGGTAATGGAATTGGCAAACCGCTGGGGTTTGCTACTAATGGCAATGGTGGCAAGCTGGTCGTACAAAGGGAAACTGCGGGTAAAGTTACAACTAATGATGTGGCCAATATGATGGCAGCGTTTCCGCCTGAAGATATTCCTGATTCTATTTTTCTTGCCAGCAGCACCATTTTGGCAGATTTGATTAAATTGCAGGACGCTTCCGGCAGATTTGTTTTTGTGCAGGGTGATCTGACTAAGGGTATTCCTACAACATTAATGGGGATGCCTCTTTTCCTGACTGGCATGAACGCTTCTCGTGGTAATACAGGTGACTTGCAGCTGGTCAATCTGAAAAAATATTTGATTAAAGATGGCAGCGGTATTTATATCAGCATGTCTGAACATGTCAAATTTACCAGTAATCAAACGGTTATTAAAGCCTTCCGCAATGTGGACGGCAAGCCGTGGGTAAATGCTCCGTATATGCTTGACAGTGGTGTACAGGTCAGCCCTTATGTATTGCTTGGTGGTACTACTGCGGCAACTACGCCGATCAGTGACTTGACAGCTGCGGCTACCGGCAGCAACGTGAAATTGACTTTTACAGCTGCTAAAAATGCTAATTCCGTTAATATCATGCGCAGTGATGATGGCGTAACTTATCAGCGCATTAATGTGAATGCTGTTTCGGTCGATGCGGCTGAGTACACGGACACTAATTTGGCAAACGGAACTTACGGCTATAAAGTAGTTGTAACCGGTGGCGAGAATGCCGGTGTGTCTAATGCTGCAACTGCTACTGTAACCGGCACAGCTGCTGCAAACAAAACTGCTTCTGCACCTAAAGAATAATCATGCGGTTAAAAGTGATTGTTCCGCCTGCAAGTGAGCCGGTAAGCCTTCAGGAGATGTGTGCCTATTTACGGCTTGACTGTGATGAAGAACAATCTTTGATAGGGCAGCTTATAAAAGCTGCCCGTCAATATTGTGAGGATTTTCAGCACAGGGCGTATTTAAGGCAAACATTGGAACTGATTGACAAGCCGATAAATAACATTTTAGAACTTCCGCGCAGTGAAAACCTGCAAGAAGTTTTAAGTGTTAGTTCGAATAATGGCAGGTATACCGTTGTTCAGGATTTATTGGCACGACTTTGTTTTACTGCTGAAAAAAATAATGTGACTGTCAGGTATGTAACTGGCGTAGAAGATGCTGCCGGTGTGGATGAACAGGTAAAGCTTGCGATCAGGATGCTTGTTGCGCACTGGTTTGAAAATCGTACTGCCGTAAGTTTCAGTAATGCAGTTCCGCGCGAAGTTCCTTTGGCGGTGAAAGCATTATTGGAACCGGGGAGGATCATAACATTATGAATCCGGGAATGTTGAAGCACAGGATCGCTTTTTTACAGAAATCCGAAACAGTGCGTGACGAATTGGGCGGTAAGATGCCAGCAATGTATTCTGAAGCTTTTAAACTGTGGGCGGCTAAAAGTGAACGTCCTGCTTCAAGGCGTGAGCTGATGGGAGAACATGCAAATTATGTGCCTGTGTTTTTTACAGTTCGCAGGTGCAGCGGCGCGAAAAGGCCTGATGTAACCATGCGCATTCGGTGTAAAAATCTGATATATGAACTGTTGAATATTTCTGATCTGGATAACGGTTATCTGGAAATTGAAACAAAGCTGGTAAAACCATTATGAGCAGAAGCATGCGCATGTCTGTTGAAGTCGAGGGACTGGACGAAGCCCTGCGGCGCTTGAAAGCGTATGATACAAAGTCAACCGAAAAAATTTCAGAAGCTATCCGGCTTGGCGGACAAAATATTGGTAAAGAAGCACGCAGCCGTGTACCGCGCAGAAGCGGCAAACTGCGTAAAAGTATACGCACAAGGTTCGACAGTACGGCTATAACATCTACTGTCCGCACTAATGTGCCATACGCGCATCTTGTAGAATTTGGTGCAGCAGCTGCTACAGTACGGCCGCGCAGCAGAGCAAGAAAAGGTGGAAAACCTAAACTGGCTTTGCGGATTGATGGCAGAGGTTTCAGACGTTTTGTGCATAAAAGCAGTAAGCCGGGAAAAGGTGTAGTCCATATTCCGGCACGGCCTGCACGTCCCTATATGACACCTGCTTATCAGAGCGGCAAGCCGAGGATCGAAAATGATATAAAAAAAGTGTTAAGGGAGATGCCTAAATGATTAGAAATGTGCCTTTAACAGCTGTGCAGGCCGCTGTATATAAAGCGTTGAGCAGTAATATACGCGGCTATAATGTCTATGACGACAGCACGCCTTTTGAAGATGGAGAACTTGTAGACAGCAGGTATTTGGTTATTGGCGAAACTACAGGTAAGCCGTCAAGTGCTAAGCGTGATTGCCCTGTTTGGGAAGTTACGGTGAATATCAATGCTTTCAGTAATTATCATGGAAAAAAAGAACTGGATGAAATGCTTGACGATATTGTACAGGTTTTGACAGGTTCTGCTGAGCTGGAGCAGATTGAGATTGCCGGTTACTATTTTCATGGTTTGGAGATTGATATGGTGGAAGCCTTCAAGGAAGAATATGAAGATGGGACTGTCTGGCAGCATGGAGTGGTGCGCGTCATAGTAAAAGTTGAACAAAAAGAAATGTAGGAGGTAGAAAAGAATGAATGAAATTATCAAAGCGGCTAATTTCCCTATGCAGCCAAACAAAAGTCAAACGCTGGCTGGTAAAAGCCTGCTGTTGTTTTTGAACTATGGTGAAGGCGCTACTGTTGAAAATCCTAAATGGGGTTTAGTCGGCGGACAGCGTAATTCGCCGCTTTCCATGAGCGGGGACGAAATCGACGGCAGTGACAAAGCAAGCGGCGGCTGGGGTGAAAGCCTGCAAGGGACTAAAAGCTGGAGTATTGAGCAGGAAGGCGTTTATAAAGTAAATAATGAAATGCTGGATGCTTTGAAATATGCCTTCGTGAATGATATTGCAGTGCATATCATGCGCCTTGATAAATATGGTAATGCTGTAAAAGGTTTTGCGAATATCACGGAATTCAGTGACGACAATCCGCATGATGATGTTGCTACTGTTACCATGACGCTTAGCGGCATCGGAAAACCTGAATTTGTTACTAATGAGCCTGACCCGCGCAACACAGCAAATGCGATCTCTGACCTTGCTGCTACATCTGAAAGTGCAGGGACAGTGAACCTGACCTTTGCTGCACCTGCTGGTGCTGCTGCTGTTGTTTTACAGCAGAGTGAAGATGGAACTGAATTTACAGATACAGATGTAGCGATTGAAAACACTGCGACCAGCGCAGAAGTAAGCGGGGTAAAAGCCGGCAAGGCGTACTTTCGTTTAAAGGTAAATGGCGGCGACAAGAACGGTTATAGCAACATTGCTACTGTGACAGTATCTTGAACGCTGCCGAATAATAAGAAATATCAAAATAATAATTAAAGCAGGGCTTTGAAGGCCCTGCTTTTTCTATACCAAAGGAGCGATGAAAATGAGCTTGGACAGAAGTGTGACGATCAATTTAGGCGGTAAAGAAAGAAAAATCAAGTTTAATGCTTTGGGTGTAAGCCAGCTTGAAAGGATGCTGGATGACCACAATGTTTACAAAATGCTAAACGGCGGCGTTGTAGCTTTAGGCGATTTGGCAAAATGCCTGTATGTCGGCTTGGCTGCGTATGACAAAAAAGTTACTATCCAACAGGTTTATAACTGGATGGATGAGTGGCTACTGGATAACAGCAGTGAAAGTTTGCAGACGCTTGTTATTATCGCTTTGAGCAAAGCGGGTGTTTTTGGGTTTGCCAGGAAGGTGCTGGAAACTGAAAATAATACGCTGGAAATTGAAGCGCCGCCTGATGATGAAGAAGTGGGGAAGTAACAAAAAGCTTTACAGAATTGCTGGATGAACTTTTGCCGTGGTGTTATGGTGAATTGAATTTAAAGCCGTGGGAAGTAGAACGGTTGTGCCTTGCAGATATTTTTTTGATGTTGGACGGATGGCAGCGCAGATATGACCATTTGGAAGATATCGTTATCAGCTGGATCACATACCCCAATGTTTGCATAGCTTCAGGCAAAAAGAAGCGTCCGGAACTGAAAAGCTTTTTTGCACACCGTCAAAAACGTAATTCCTCTAAGGAACAATCTGAAATAGCGCAGGATCTTTTTGAAGAATTTGGCTATGAATAGGAGGCGGAATGATGGCAGAAATAGCACGTTTACAAGTAGTTATTGGCGCACGGATGAATGAATTTAATAAAGAAATGGGGGCGCTGCAAAAAAATATTAAACGTACCTTTGCCAGTGATAACTTGGGCATAAGCAAAGGCGCATTGGGTGTTATTGCCGGTGTAGGTGTAGCTTTGGGTGCTTTGGGCGTCGCTTCAGTAAAAGCTGCCGGGCAGATGGAGCAGACACGGATTGCTTTTACCACACTTTTGAAAGATGGTGAGAAGGCAAAAAGCTTTTTAAGTGAACTTGAAAAATTTGCGGCCAGTACGCCATTTGAATTACCGGGCGTTTTGGATGCTTCTAAAAGACTGCTTGCTTTCGGATTCAGTGCGGAACAGGTAATTCCTATATTGACTGCTGTAGGTGACAGCGCAGCGGCATTGGGTATAGGTGAAGAAGGCATTCAACGGTTGACTTTGGCAATAGGGCAGATGCAGGCCAAAGGAAAAGTAAGTGCAGAAGAAATGCTGCAGCTTGCTGAAGCTGGCGTACCGGCATGGGAAATGCTGGCAAATAAGATTGGCACTGATATACCTACAGCCATGGATAAGGCCAGCAAAGGGCAAATATCTGCGGCAGAAGGTATTCAGGCTGTTATTAGCGGCATGAACAGTAAGTTTGGTGGCATGATGGAACAGCAGGCGCAAACTGTTAATGGTATTATGAGCAACATTCAGGACAGTGTTACTCAAAGCATGGTTGTCATTGGTGATGAAATCATTGAAGCTTTTGACATCAAACCAAAGCTTAAAGGTGCGCAGGATGCATTAGGGGAATTCACTGAAAAAGTAAAAAGTATAGGACTTGCTGATGCTATCCGTGAAATACCGTCAGGTTTTGCTGGTTCAATGGCAGTGATTGCAGGTGCTGCTTTAGGTGTTGCCATACCGGCCATAGTCGCACTTGTTGGTACTATGGGAACGCTTGCCGTCGGCGCAGGGATAATTTCTGCGCCTGTGATTGCATTGGGTGCTGTCGTTGGTGGTGTGGCTTATGCTATGTTTGAAAATTGGGATTGGTTATCAGAACAATGGGATATGCTTTGTAATGCAATGAGCCTTGCTACAGGAAGAATGGGAGCATATATACAGAAAGTTTTGGGCGGTATCATTTATTATGCTGGTGTAGCTTCTTCGGCTATAACAAAGGCTGTAGGCGGGACGCCTGAGATAAGTGCTGAAATGACTGAACACGGTAAAAGTCTTTTAATGGCTTCTGATGTAAAACTTGCCGAAATGGATGCACAGCAAATGATGTTCAGTTATCGCCCGGATATAGAGCCTGTAAAGAATGATAATAAACCGGTGTTTCAAAATGCTGATGTAAACAACTTGGGTATAGGAGGCAACACTGCAGCGGGTATTGGAAAAACTGGCAGTAAAGCGGCTGGTATCGACAAAATAAGCCGTGAAATAGACAGGATCAATGAGAAGCTTAATACTGCCAAAGAGAAAACTCTGGATATGCAGCGTGATTTTAATAACTTCACAATGGATATTAAAATTGGCGGGTTAAGTGAATTCGATCAGGTATATGCCAATATTGTTAAAGAACGAGATCAGCGGATAGATGCCGTTGAGGAATGGAAAAATAAATTTGCTAATGCTGCAACTGAAGCTCAGCAGTTATATGAACGTGCCATGAAAACCGGTGATGATACCGTTATCGCCAATGCGTTAGCAATGCTTGAACAAAGAAAGGCTGCACAGGTTACTGCAGAGCAGGAAGCTGCTGCATCCCAAATTCAGATCAACAAAGACATGAATGAACAGCTGATGTCACAGGCTACGTTGCTGCAGGCTTTTAAGGCTGATTTGGATGAAATGCAAAAGCAGGCCGAACTGGAACGGTATATTGCTTATTTGGATGAAGAAAAGGCTGCCTTTTTACAAAATCAGGCTGAAAAGCAGGAATTGATGCAGCAGTATTATGACTGGCGGCTTGAAGCTGAACAGTCATATGCAAGTTTTGCACTGGAAGCAGCTAACACTTTAAAGGATGGGCTGGCACAAGGTTTTGCTAATGCTATTGTTGATGGTCAGAACTTTGGAAAAACTTTGCAGAATTTGGGCAAAGAAATTGTGAAAATGTTTATTCAATGGCAGGCACAAAGAGTAGCCGCTGCTGCCCTTAGCAAAATGATGATGGGACAGGAAACTGCTGCTGTAGCAGCACAGGGGGCTGCAATGGCGACATCACTTGCGCCTGCGGCGTGGCTGAAACTGGTTGTTGAACCGGGAGCGTCTGGCATTGCTACGGGCCTTTTAACATCCGGGTTGAGTGCTGCCGCTGGTATTGGAACTGCGAGCAAAACTCTTACTAGTTTCGGCAGTGGAATTCAGGAAATGAGTAAGTTTGATTTTGGTGCAAATGGACTTGGTACAAAAAACTTTGCTGCCGGTGGCGTTGTTACTGCTCCTACTCATGCGCTGATTGGTGAAAAATCTTATCCTGAAGCGGTACTGCCTCTGCGCAGCAGCGTATTGCAAAAGATCACCAGCTTTTTGTTTGATGGTGTGGACTTTGGAACTGCTCTAGGTGATGGTGCCAATGTTGAAATAATTAATTATGGTGATATTAATACCGGTGCTGATTACGATACCTTTATGGAGGACATTCAATATTCTTTGGCTATGGGTGTGCGGGGGTGATAAAGTGACGATCATAAGACGTGAATATTTTCCTGTACGTAAGCAGGTAAAGCCTACAGAACAGCTTATTATCAATGGAACTGCCCTGCCATATGCCTACAGCTTTGATGGTGCTGCTGATATTACTGTGCGCGCTAAAAGCGAAAAGCGCGGTTATAGCCACGGCAGCACTATTTCAGGTGATGGTTTTATTGATGGTAAAAAAATTACTTTAGGCTTTGTTATTGAAGGCAGTACGCCAGCTGAACACGATGCCAAGCTTAACGATCTGTATCAGCTCATGTATCAGCGTGACTATCAGCTGCAATCAGGCAGCGGGCGTGGGTACTATAATATTGCCTGTATGGCCAGCACTAAAGAAAAATGGGTGGACAGTTTCAAAGGGACTAAAGGTGAGGTTGATATAACGCTGCTTTTATCTGACCCGTTCCGCTATGACAGCGCTGAATCTGAACTGGTTGCAGAATTTGCAACAGCTGCTAAAGATGCCCAAATTGTTATCAGCAATGGCGGTAGCGTTGAAACGCCGCTGACCATTGAATTAATACCGCTTACAACGATGAATGACGTAACTATCACGCATATTGAAAGCGGGTATAGTATGCGCATAGCGGATACGCTTTTGACTAAACCGGCAACGCTTATTGTTGATACTAAAGCCGGTACGGTACGCCGTGGGACCTATAATGCTATTAACGCTTTCAGCGGCCAGTTTCTGACCGCAAGACCGGGTGAAAATACTTATTTGTTTAACGGCGCTGCCGGTACAGTAAAAATCCGCTGGCGTAACAGGTGGCTGGCATGAATCTGCGTTTTGGCAATAAACTTTTTGGACGTTATATTTGGGCAGCGTCTGTAAAAAAGCAAAGCGGGCCAGGGCCGGGGCCTGACCCTTCGGAAGTAAAATATATACCTGATTACGTTCAGGTTATTTTTTATAACAAAGATGGTACGAAAACGGCGATTTTTTCAAGGGATACTGAAAATAATCCGTTTAATAAAATCGAGTTTGAAAATATTAAAACAGGCTGCGGCAGCGCAACGCTCAATTTCAAACAGTTTCCAAGTTTTGCAGAAATAAGCTATGGACAGCGGATTGATATTTATTTGTTTGCAGATAAGCGACCGTGGTACAGCGGGCATGTTTTAACGCGTCCTGACAGCGGCGGTACTGGAACAGATTATAAAATAACCTGTTATGGCTATTTTGATAAGCTGGAAAAGGTACTTATATTTGGAACTTATGAGAATCAGGAGATCGCTGATATTGTGCGTAATATTTGTCGGCAGGTTGAAGCTAAGACTGGTATTGTTTATAACGACAACAAAATATATGACGTTGACTATGATATTAAGAAAATCGTTTTTGACGGTGTGAGTGCTAAGGAAGCGCTGGAACAGCTTTCAGAGTTTGCAACAGATTTTGTTTATGGCGTTGATGAATACCGGGAATTTTTCTTCAGGCCACGTGTTGATGAGATCAATGAAGAAGCACGCTTTTGGGTAGGGCAGCATATGGACGGATTTGAGCCGACACAAAGCATTGATAAGATCGTAAATTACGCGCGTATCAAAGGTGCGGCCATTGACGGTGAGGGTGAGAGCTGGTTGGCTACTGTAGAGGATAAAGAAAGCCAAGACTTATACGGCGTATCTGAAGAAGTATGGACGCTGCCAACCGCTTATACTGCTGCTGATGCTGAGCGCTGGGGACAGTCGGAACTTGCAAAATATAAGAATCCTGTTCTTTCTGCAAAGGCTACAGGCGTTAAGCTGAAATATCCTAAACCTGATGGTGTTTTTTGGGTACGGCGTTTATCTGTAGATGGGCAGGCGCTTATAACTGACAATAAAGGTAAAGAACGTAAGTATCCAATAACCAAGTTAAAATATACGATCAGCGGTGAAAAAGGTATTGATTTTTCTATGGAGTTGGGCGAGCCTCCGTATCCGCCTACGGCAAAGTATTTGCTGGATATTGAGCGGAATGCCCGCAATAATGAACTTTTACAGCAGGCTGCTAATACGCAGCTTGTCAAATAATATGAAAAGGATGTGATGATATGGCAGCTCCAAGTAATATACGGATAAATCCGTTTATAGGTGACGGTGGAACGACTAATTATATAGAGCTTGTTGAAACTCATGTTATTCCATCAGCGAGCCCGTTTCTTATAAGACTTAATGAAGTTCCACAAAAGAAAGATCCTAGCAATATAAAAGTTGAGTATGTTGATTCAAAAACAGGTAGAGTGAATGAAGGTGTTTTAAGAGAAGTTGCAGCAACGCCGGGAGCAGGTGAATATCGGCTAGACTATTCAACTAATGCTAATGGTGATGAAGACTGGAATACGGGGCTTATTGAGTTTTCAAGTGCAGATGCTAATAATTGCATTCGGGTAAGTTATACCGGGATGGGAACACTTGCGAGTGTGAATAGTAATCGTTTTCCGTCATGGTGGCTTGATCGTGGTGATGGCAGTGACGGTGATTTTATTCCTACTGAAAATACGACAATAAGCGGGGTAAAGCAATATAGAAGCGTGTTTATTCCTCCGGGTGTTACTGTCAATGTTAATAAGTTTGTTAAGATAAAATGTCAGGGGGCAGTTGTAATTTGGGGTGAGATAACAGTAAATAATAGGGTTACTTCTGGTGGTAGTAGTGATTCTGCAGGCCAATCAGGAACTTGTTCTGTGGGGGGCGCTGGTGGTTCTGGATATAGAGGTAACGGCGGTGCTGCTGGTGGGGCTTTATTAGGAAATTTAGATATAAGTCAAGATATTACATATTATGGTGCTGCTGGTGGAGGTGGTGGTCGGGGTGCATACATAGACGAATATGGCAGTTATGGTGGAGTTGGAGGAGCTGGTGGTGGCAGTGTTTGTATTTTGGCTAGCGAAGTACATGTAAATGGAAAAATATATTCTACAGGAGCTGCAGGAGGGAGTAGCTCTAACGCCACTTATCGAGGAGGTGGGGGAGGCGGTGGAGGAGGGGGCAGCGTATTTATAATTGCCAATTTAGTCAAAAACAATGGAACTATATCAGTTGATGGAGGAGCTGGAGGGGCTGGAAATAACGCTGGCGCTGCTGGGGGAAAGGGCTTTTTGGTACTAAAAGAACTGGGGGAACTTTAATGATTTGTATCGTTGATAAAAATAATAAGATTATAAATATAATAAACACTAATATTATAAGTGCCGATAATGAACGCCTTTTTTATCCGTGGAATCGACTATGGTGCCAATACACCAGTACTGAACCTTTTGACTATGCTAAAAATAGATACATAAACGCAGCTGGCGTAGAATTTGCTAATCGTCGTGACAAAATTCGCTGGGTTGAAATTGGTGAAATTACATATGGTTTTGATTGTGCCGTTGATGACATAACGAATTTTATGGCTGCGTATACGCCGCTTATGGTCAATCAAGATGGAGAAACAGGCTATAAGGTTTGGTTAGACAAAGATAAAAAAGGCCTTGTTATGCTCAACTATGCTAGCATGAAAAAAGCGTATGATACTGTTCGCAGTAGCCAATTGGCCGCTTATGTTTGGTATGAAGATATAAAAGCAAAGCTGATTGCTGTTACTGAAGCAGAAGGAAAAGAAAAGCTGGAAGAAGTTTTTCCGATAGGAGGCTGAATAATGGATTTGCAAACTGTGCTTAATGCTATGACACATGCTGGTAATAAAATTTTTGAATTATTTAGCTTTAAAATTTTAATGGCAGCAGTTTTAACATTGTTTTTGCACAAACATTTTATTTTGTTTATGGGATTTATTCTTTTGGTTTTTGTTGATTGTATAACCAAATGGGTTGCTATAAGTTATGAATTTTTAAAAGAAAAAGGTGTTGAAAATCCTTCTATTCTTGCATGTATAAAAGGCACCAAAACTGCACGAAAAGCAGGGAGAATAAATAGCAGTACAATGAAAGAACGTGGATTAGGAAAGATTGCAATTTATGTTATATGTGCTTTTGTTGCTGGCGTTGGAGATTTAATGATGCACATATTGAATACGCCTACATGGATGGTAAGTCTTGTTATTGGTTATATGGTAGTTACTGAAGTATTATCGGTAATTGAAAATTTAAGTGATGCAGGTGTTGATGTTTTGGATAAGCTTATCGGAAAACTGAAAGGACGGTTATAAAAATGTTAAAAGGCATTGATGTATCTGAAAACAATGGTTATGTAGATTGGAATGCAGTAAAAGCTGCTAGTATGGATTTTGCCATTATTCGGCTTGGTTTTGGAAACAGGCATTTGGATACTAATTTTTATGAAAATGTAAATGGAGCGTTGGCAGTTGGCCTGAAAATTGGCATATATTATTATAGCTATGCTTTGGATGAACCAGCGGCAAGATCAGAAGCTAGATATATGATATCTGTTTTAAAAGATGCGGGGCTGACAAAAGATAAGATTGAAATGGGTTTATGGTTTGATATGGAAGATGCAGACGGTTATAAATCCGGAAATGGCATGCCTACGAATCAAACTATCACAAATATGTGCAGTGCTTTTATTGTTACCTGCAATGAAGCTGGATATAGCTGTGGTATTTATGCCAATTTAGATTGGTTGGAAAATAAAATTTATACAGATCAGCTGGCGGATTATGTGCCTTATTGGGTGGCGCAATGGGGACGTAGTTGTGATTGGCCGAATACCACAATGTGGCAGTTTACTGATAGCTATGACATAAACGGTAAGCTTTTTGACGGCAATTATTTGTTATAAAAATTGATAAAGGGCATCTTAAAGATGCCCTTTTACTTTTATGGAGGTATATTTGTGGAAAAGAAACATAAAATTATTACAGTAGTGTTATGCGTGGCTGCTTTTATTCTCGGTGGGTATGTACGTGCATGGTTGCACATCTGCCCGGTTGCAGAGCCGGAGATAAAGACAGAAGTAAAATATAAAACTGATACTAAAACAGAAATTGTTTATGTGCCTAAGTATATCTACCAAGACGGCAGCACAGAAAAAACAGATGTTGATGTAAATGTTGGTAAGCAGGATCTGGCAGTGAAAGTAAATGGCAAAGATTTTGAAATAAAAAAGGCTGATGATGAAAAGTATATTTTTGATAAATATAAGCTACAGTTGAATCAAACAAGCCGAACTGATCTGAATATTACAGTACCGGTAATAGATAAAACTAAGCGATGGGAAATTGGCATAGGAGCTTCTGGAGATGGTGCTGTTGGTATGATAGGTTTTCCTATTAAAAATAATATTGGCGGCTGGGTTGCTGGACGGCAAGGGAATATTTTTCTCTAGAACA
>OGQC01000154.1_pt1 | contig 40888 bp, 36 predicted proteins | sample 1553081 | NCBI WGS metagenome assembly OGQC01 (sample SAMEA2580267, study PRJEB22360) | human gut metagenome | biome: human gut; feature: human-associated habitat; material: faeces | place: Denmark | collected 2008/2010
GCGGCATCCATGTTTCCAAATATTCTGCTAGCCGCCTGCCAAGCGCCGGGCGATCTTTCTCAGGTGCAATGCCAAATGCCAGCGGAAGAACCAGTCCTCCTTGGCAATGGGGCGTGTAGTCCGCTTCATCCTTCAGATAGTATCTTTCGTTAAATGCTTTCCGGGCATCATTCAGCCATGCGATATACTGCTGTGCATCGCTGTGTTCCCCGAAGATTTCGGCAATTTTTGATGCAGTATCCAGCATAAGGCAGAAGTAGCAGCCAGCGAAGAAGTCTGACGATACATTAACTGTAGCCAGATGATCCCGATAGGGGGCGTGGGGATTTTTCGGTAGGCCATCTTGAACTGCAGCCATGCGTTTCATGACCAAGCACTTGATGACCGGGTATTTAACACGTAAAATCTCTCTGTCGCCGTAAAACTGGTACAGCGTCCACGGAAGGATATATTCTTCATCCTCCCAGCCATACACGCCGTACTCGATCTTTCGTCCACCGTCCGTCCAGCGGGCAAGAAACTTGGAGTGATCCATGTACCAGCAGGCAGCCTGAACAAATACCTGCATATCCCCATTCCAAAAGTTCTTCTCACGAGTAGGGCAGTCGGTGGGAGCAGTCATCAAATTACTATGATAGGTTCTGCGGGTCATGTCCCAAATCAGGTTGATCACTTCGTTGGAAGTTCTAATCTTGCCGTTCACACCAAGATCATTCCAATAAGTGCGGAATTGGACATCGTTACACTCCGGTTTGTCACGGAAGCCTGTCACCAATATGTATCGGCCACCTGTGTATGTAAAAAGCGGGGTATAGACTTCAGCAGCACCACCCTTACAGATGTAAACATCCTGATTTCGCATGGCGCAGCTTGCCTTACCTCCGGGCATATTGTCCTGCTCAAAGAACACATCCGTATAAGGGCCTTCACAAAGGCTGCCGTCCCAATTGAGGCGCTCTGCATAGCGAATATTAATTTGTTGGCCGGGATGTGCATTGCGAATGTGGATCTGCGCCCGTCCGGAAATATTCTTTCCAAGATCGAACAGCCATCCATCGCCATAACTACAACAGGAAATTGGAGTTACAACATTCTGTAATTTCACAGGCGGATAGTCTTGCAGGACGATTTGTTTTCCCCCGGATGCGTTGGGATATTCGGCTGCAAATGCCCACAGGGCATCGTCGCAGTCAACTTCATTCCAGCGTGTGATCTCCAGTCTGGCATCCACACGTTCGCCAAACTGGAGGTCATTATCAGTAATGGTGGATGCGGCACATTTCCATGAGGCATCCGTTCCAAGGAAGGCCGTACAGCCGCAGGAATCCGTCAGTTCCAATTCCTCAAGAAAGGATGGTTTATTCGCCCATAGCGAGCCCCAAGACTCGCAATTGAGCCAGCCATTTCCCAAAACAGCGGCAATTACATTCTTGCCGGGGCTCAGCAGCCCTGTCACGTCATACTCCTGATACTCGCAGTATTTCTCCATAGAGCCTGGCTGGAAATGGGCATCGGATACCCTTTGCCCATTGATGTACAATTCATATAATCCACGGGCAGTACAGCGCAAAATCGCTTTCTCTGTATTCTCTGCCACGGTAATTTTCTTTCTGAAGTAGCAGGAGCGACGGCAAAGCCGTGGGTGCACCTCCGTGCAAACAATATCCCATTGTTTTCCCCTCCACTCCTTGCCTGGGTGGGCTGCGGTAGCCCAATTCTCCGGCTCTTGCCCCTGTCCGAAGTCACAGACGATAAATGCCCTCCAGCTATCGTCGGTAGGGAGGTAATCAATCACGCCATCCTCGTATTCGATTCTTAAACCGCCCCGGATGGCAGAGGTGAAGTGATTCGGATCACTGGTCTGATACAGGCGGATGCCAATATGGTTTGATCCGCAGAAAGCTATATCTGTAATGTCAGCGATTCCATTAGCAAAATCGATATATTTTCCATTGATATACACATCAAAGCTGTTATCACAGAAAAATTCAGCAGTCAAGTTTTTAACAGTCTTTTTCAGGCTAAAATCTTTGCGTAGATGCGTACGCACATAGGGAACTGGCCAGATCCACTTTGCATTGTGGATATGGCAGATAGGGAAGGTCTCCAGCCCTTGCAGCATGGCATCCGGTGCTGTGATCCATCTGCCTTGCCAATCTTTCTTCTCATTAATTCTGTACTGTGAATTCTTCATTGCACTAACCTCGAAATATCCAAAAGTGGGACGATTTTGTCCCATTTACAATGATACACAAATCGTCCCACTTGGGGCAACTGGCTATAAAATTTTTAAGATAAATTACTTCTTACCGTTTGCAACAGCCCATTCGTCAATCTGACGCTGGCACTCGTCAACAACCTTCTGGAAACCAGCAGCCTCCAGCTCGGCCTTAATGGTGGCCATGGTCTCATCGGGATCCAGCATACCGCAGTTCAAAGCCTTAGAGTACTTGTCAGTGATCGCCTCATAGGCAGCCTTCTCTGCCTCGAAAGTGGAGGCATCTATGCCGCTGAAACCGCCCAAAGCGGTGGTGATGGCACTAGCATTCAGCACAGCATATTTCTCCCATTTCTGAGGATCGTCTCCCTCACGCAGGTAGTCCAGCAACTGGTTACCAATGACCCAGCCCTGGTTGCCCCAGCCAATGTTCTCGGCGGTAACGCCATCGGGGTACTTGATAACATTGTCAGAGCCTTCCACAAACTCCCAGTGGATACCCTCAATGCCATAGATCAGGGTGTTTAGCAGCTCCTTGTCAGAGTACAGCAGGTTCAGGAACTTCATGGTCTTTTCAGGGTTCCCGCAATTGCGGCCAATGGACAGGCAAATGCCTTGTGCAGCATCGTAAGGAGTGAATGCCTCAGTCATCTGGATGACCTGAACATCAAAGCCATAAGTGGAGCTCAGCTCAGTAGCCTTGTTCGGATGGAAGTTGGAAGGCATAAACAGAGCCTTGCCGCTCTTGAAGGGGCCAGCATCAGTATCGGTCAGTGCGCTTTCGTTAACATAACCAGCCTTGTACATCTTATGGGCCCAGCGCAGCAGATCCATATATTTCTCGTTGTCCCAGCAATATTGCAACTTGTAGTCCGTGGTATCATAAGGAAGCGTCAAATAGTCGGTGAACCAGTCAGCATAACCACCCATGATGCGGATGTGAGACATATTGTTTTGGGACATGCTCAGCGCAGTGACGCCTGGATCGGTAACCTTAGCGCAGGCAGCCTCTATGTCGTCCAGAGTCTTGATGCTGGCGATGTCGATGCCGTACTTCTCAGCCAGAGCAGTATTTACTGCAAAGCCATAGGCGTTGCCCTTTTCTTTATTAGTAGGGACACCGTACAGAGTTCCATTGACACGACAGCCATTAATGAATTCCTGACCGCAAGCGGCAATGATATCCTGGCCATACTCCTGCAGCAGATCACCAATGTCCATATACGCACCTCTGGTGGATGCATCAACCAGAGTGGGTTGCAGACCTGCAGAAGAACTGATCAGGTCATACTTGGTCTTGCCGGAATTGAACATCAGGTTGGTCTTATCCTGCCACTCACCGTTGTCGATGGGATGCAGCGCAACACGGGCACCAATCTTGGGCTCGAGGATCGCGTTCATGGCATTTTCGATCATGCTGATGTCGGTGGTGGGGTCGCCCCAGCCGGCGTAGTAGAAGTCGATGGTGTAGATATCCTCTGCGGCATCAGTAGCTTCTACTTCGGAGTTGTTGCCCCGAGTGGACTGGTTGTCTACTTGAGGGGTGGTGTTAGTCGGCTCTTTGCTACAACCGGCGAACATGCCGAGCGTCATAGCCAGAACCAGCAGCAGTGCTAGGAACTTGATTGCTTTCATTTTTTTGTTCTCCTTTTTTATTTTTTTAATCCGGCTAATTGCAGAGTGAACCAGCCGAAATTAAAACGGAATTAAGATATCTGCATTATCCCTTCACGGCACCAATGGTCATACCACTGGTCAGATACTTTCGGAAGAAGGGAAATACACACAGCATGGGGAAGGAGCCGACAACGGCCATAGCCATTCGAATGGATTCGCTTGGCATTTTTCCCAACGCCGCGAGCATTTCAGGTGTCAGATGCTCCGAGCTTGCCTGTAGTGCCTGAATGTTCTTCAAAACCTTCGTCATCAAATACTGTATGCTGACAACATCGCTGTTCAACATAAATACCATGCTTCGATACCAGTCATTCCAGTAGTTCAGTAGCGTCATAAAGCCAACTGTAGCAATAACCGGCTTTGCCAGCGGAAGAACAATGGTAAGGAAAACTCTAAAGTCGCCTGCGCCATCCAAATAGGCCGCCTCATACAGCGAATACGGGATGCAAGACAGAAAGAACGAGCGCATAATCATTACGTTAAAGCCGTCAACCAGCATACTAGGAATAATTAACGCCCAAATCGTATCTACAAATCCCAAGTCACTGTAAACACAGTACCATGGAACCAAGCCACCGTTAAAGAGCATTGTAACCAGAACGATCCACGACAGCACATTGCGGCATGGATTTTCTTTTCTCGCCATGGCATAGCCGAGCAGAGAAGTAAGGACAAGAGAAGTTACCGTACCGACAAAGGAAACGAAGATCGTGACACCGTATCCCTTAATCACGCCGCTGGCATCGGCAAACAGATATTTATAAGCATCCATACTTAGTTTTTCCGGGAGCAGGGAGTAGCCATTCTGAATCAGCGTCTGCTCATCCGTCAGCGAAACCATCAGCACCAAAAGAATGGGGAGGAAGCAACACAATGAACCGATCATCATAATCACATGGATCCACCAGTTCTTTTCCTGCTTACGCAAATAATCCATTTTCTAAATTCCCCTCCCTTAGAACAGTGCCTGCTCTTTATCGATCTTGCGAACAACCAGATTCGATCCCACCACAAGGATGCAGCCGAATACAGACTGCAAGAAACCTGCGGCTGCAGCATTACCAACGTCTCCGCTTTCGAGCAGCGCCTTGTATACGAACACGTCAATAACATTTGTCGCCTCAGTCAGCATACCGCTTCCCATCGTCGTCTGATAGAAAAGGCCAAAGTCAGCGTAGCAGATCTTTCCAATGCTCAGAATGAACATCGTTACGATAGTCGGCAGAATAGATGGCAGCGTTACATACCAAATTCTCTGCCAGCGGCTAGCACCATCCAGTGCCGCAGCTTCATAGTAGCTCTCATCAATGCCAACAATACTTGCAAGATAAATAACCGATGTATAGCCAACCGTTTTCCAGATATTCAGAATCGGCAGAATGATCCGCCAGTATTTAGGCTGCGTATACCAACTGATGCCGTCCACATGAAGGACATTTTCAAGCAATTTATTCAGCAGTCCGTACGACGGGTTTAGAAACGCATACAGCATATAACTGACCACCGTCCAGGAAAGCAGATACGGCATGATGAATGCAGTTTGATAAAACTTGGGCAGGAATTTGTCGCACAACTCGTTCAGGAACACGGCAACCAGCACAGACAGAATCGTGCCAGTCGTCAGGAAAATTGCGTTATACCCAAGAGTATTGACAACCATCTGCTTCAGGTTCGGATTTTTCAGCAGAAAATCAAAGTTTCTAAGCCCGCACCACGGGGACTTCCAAATACCATCCACATAGTTGACATTTTTGAATGCCACCGTCAGACCCGCCATTGGAATATAGTTGTTAACAAGTAAGTATATCAATGCTGGCAAAGCCATCAGCATAAACGGAACTGCACGTTCGAATCGCCTCATCTCCTTTGATGCCTGCACCTTCTTTCTTTGCGTATGCAGGATTTCTGGAGTTTGCTTTTTAACCATGGAATCATCCTCTACTGCAACCTGATAATTTGGAATTGCGTGCTATGCACACAATGCTTAACTCTACGCCATAGATTTTAACACAATATTCTTCTTCTGTGTAGGTCTATAACTGAAAAAATGTGTTCGATTATGGCAAAGCGTGACTGTGATATTTCATAATATTTTTTCCGTTTTCTTGTGCAAGTTGACAGCTGCTTGTTGAATGTCATTAAATTTCAATGCAGAAAAGGTTTCAAAAGTAATCTTTGCCGCTGCAATATCTGCATTCTGTCCCAATGAAAAGTTGACTTTTTCTGCTGAGAATGCTATGATACAAAAAAAGGAGGGACCGGAGCACATGATCAATTTGGAAATCATTTCCCATTTGAGTCCGATAACGGAAGAAGAACAGGCTATTTTGAATGGACAAACAAGCATAGACCGGGAAATCTATATGGCGCACAGGGAGAACAGAGAGATCAACGCAAAGAAATTGCTGGCCGATGGGAAATTGATCACATGGCGTCCTCATACCCGTTTTATCAACTTCCCCGATCACACCCATGACTATGTGGAAATGATTTATGCTTGCTCTGGCAAGACTACCCACATTGTTGATGGCAATTACATTACACTTGATAGCGGCGAACTGCTGCTTTTAGGTCAGCACGCCCACCATTCTGTAATGAAAGCCAGCCTTAACGATATCACGGTCAACTTCATCGTTTTGCCAGAGTTTTTCAACACTGCACTCAATACCATATCCGGCGAGTCTACACCGTTGAGACATTTTTTGCTTGACTGCCTGTTCGGGCAAAACAATGGTCCAAACTATCTGTACTTCCAGGTTGGAAACGACCAGCCGATCCAGAATTTGGTTGAAAACCTTCTGTTTATTCTGCTGGACGAGAAACGCCCCAACCGGCGCACTCTCAGCCAGTTGACCATGGCACTGTTGTTCCTCAATCTGATGAATTATACCGAGAAACTGGCAAGCTCAAAACAAGAGGCACTTGTATTGAGTGTCCTGCGGTATTTGGACGAGCGCTACGCTGACAGCAACCTTGACAGGCTTGCGAAGCAGCTAAACGTTGACCCCTCTACAATTTCCAAGGAAGTGCACAAGAAAACAGGCCGAACATATATTGCGTTGTTGCAGGAAAAGCGGCTTTCACAGGCCGTATACCTGCTGCTCAACACCGATAAGAAAGTCGCCGATATTGCCGAATCTGTTGGCTATAAGAATGCCAGCTATTTTCATCGTATCTTCCTTGAAACATACGGTGTTTCCCCCCGAATCTATCGATTGCAAAAGCAAAACACATGACGATAAGACGCGATCAATATTTCAGCATTTCTATGAAGCCTCTTCCGTCGCCTTGAAGAAGGGAATTCCATGTGGTCATAGCGCTTCGCACACTTCCTCTATGAATCTTACCCAACTGGCCGACCAGTCGCGGCATATGCTATGGCAGGATCCCTTACAGCGATAATCGCCAAAATCGAAACCCTGTCTGGCCGAATGTCTTATTGGAATAATGTTGCAAAGAGACGGTAAAATAACGCAGCGAATGGTCGTTGGTGGCATTCGCGATCCCATTCAATTTCGCACAGCACTTCGTAAAGCTCTCGTCAAATTGAATTCGGGTGGCTACGCCCTGCTCCTTAAACGTCAAAATGCGGATACCGCCGGGCAGTTCTTCGCCAAAGCCAAAAATCACATATCCAGTTTTATAGAAGGAGGCAGTGGCCTTTTCGTCCAGACCTACTTGTAATTCCTGTTTCTTTATAAGTTATCCGCAAGAATGCCCTTTGCTTCAGTAATCTTTTACAGAAAATATAGTTTTTCACATTGCTCCACTTCTTGTACGCAAGGGACTGTCTCAAAATCATGCGAAAACAGTCTTTGTAAAAGTTATAAAAAGTCGTGAACATCAGACGAAAATATCTGATGTTCACGACTTTTGGCTTGAATATTTTTAAGGGATTCTTTTTGGGGCAGCCCCTGATGTCAGTTAAAAAAGCACTCCAGCAGGCTGTTTGCAAAAATATTCGTCATTTCCCTTATGGGATGGTTCAGATGGTTCGCCAGCAGCTCGGTGGTATCGACACCGCTTTCGAACATTCTGCGCCATCTGGCGTAGCAGTCGCATACAGGTACATTATACTCGACCGCAACTTTTTTTGCTGCCTGAAAGAAGGCAGACAACGTGCCACTGTTTTCAATGTCAGCAAATGCTTGTGCAGTTTTACGCAGATTCTCATCTTGGATGTGACTGCTTACATAGGTGTTCATCATATTTTCAGTCAGGAATATACACTCAATGTCAGCGGCTTTCAATCTCTCAAAAATCATTGCCAGCGCATCAGTATACTCAGATATGCGTCCTCGACCCAGCGTGGAGTCGTTCAGGCCATAACTCACTACCACCAGATCCGGCTGATACCGTAAAATATCCCGCTCCAACCGTATCGCTCCATTGGCAGCGCTGTCGCCGCTGATTCCACTGTTAATGATGTTGACCTGAACATTGGGGTACAGCACAGCCAGCAGTTCCCGCAGTTTCATGCTGTAAGCATTCACGGGATCGAACACCGTCTCTATGCTATCCGAATCGGTCTTGTAAACCTCAAAACAGCCTTGGGTCACACTGTCACCCAAGAATGCAATGGTCACGCCAGGCGCGCCGTAGATGTCTTTCCGTTTTGCCAGTAATTTCTCTAATATTTTCATATCAGTTCAGAAAATCCTTCCTGTAATTCACGCCGAAGTATTCTGCCAGTTCCACCATTTGGTCATCCCGGATGGTATTGACTCTTGGCAGATGGGCGGTCAGCATATAGATCTGAGCTGCTTTTTCGACCGTTTCGATCAGGCCGAAAGTCTCGTCCATGGTCTTGCCCGCACCGTAAATGCCGTGCATGCCCCAGATGACCAGCCGGAACTCCTTCATCTTCCCGGCAGTGGCCTCACCGATGGTATTTGTGCCGCAGAGCATCCACGGGAGTACACCTACGCCGTCGGGGAACACCACAATGCACTCGGTACACATCTCCCACAGGGTGTGGGTGAATTTCTTCTCGTCTAGCTCGTGAACATAGTTCATTGCCAACGTGTAAGTAGGGTGGCAATGCATGACTACCCGGTTGTCGGGATCGAGAGCCAGACGAGCCATGTGGCTCATGAGATGAGCCGGGAACTCCGAGGTAAACTTGCCGCCATCCTTGTATCCCCACAGCAACTCAGCAGTCTGACCGTCAGCCGCAATGCGGACGATGCCAAGATTGGTTTCCGGGTCGCCATCCACATTCTTAAAATATTTGCCAGTGCCGGTGACTATGAAAATCTTGCCTATGATAGCGGTGGCGTCGAAGCCCAGCGGAATTGCGCGAATCACATGATTCAGATTCAGGTACTCTCCTACCTCATTCTCGTCCAGTAAGTAGCTGATGTTGCCGCCGTTGCGCTCGTCCCAGCCAAGGCGATACATATTTGCGGTAGTTTTCCGCATTTCCTCCACAAATGGAGCGGTATAAATGTCTTTCATGTTCACAAACCTCACTCATCTACGCTCAATAGCGCCATTCTTTCATCCGGCGAAGTATTGGGACGATGTAGCGTGACCCAATGCATGCCGTTCAAATCCGTAAATCTCATGCAATGGCCGCCGTTTCTGTCAAACAGCGTTTTCTCGTAGACAAACTCTCCGTAAATGCCGGTTGAACTCACATTTTTGAAAATAGCATATCCATTTTTTGTGTGTCCCGACCATAAAACCACAATTTTTCCATTGTCCTCATACACCCAAGGACCTTCTGCTATGTAACCCTTTACTTCGTCACCAATTGCGATGGCTCCGGGAGTCCGTTTTCCGCTGACGATTTGGTGGGGTTCTTCCACAAGGTGTGTCAGATCATCGGACAGTTTTCCCATAAACAGACTGCCGTCACATTTTTCGGACACAGGTCCCCACCAGCCATTAGAAAAACACAGATACGGTATATTCTCATGAACAATCATAGTTGCATCGATACATTCCCAGCCATCCGGCGTAATAAACTTCCCGGACAGCATTTTGAAATTGCTGTCCAGATGGTCTGAAACAAATATCATCGTTCCGCGCCCAATATCGTCCCGGTGTAAGGTCAAAAACAAATAATATTCCCCGTTGTATTTATGCAGTTCCGGTGCCCAAATGCACTTGTAGCTTTCCAGAAGTGCCGGGTCAACCATAGTACATTTCTTTTCAAAATACACCAGATCCTCGGACACATACAAGGTCATATCGCTGCCCTTGCCCCAGAGATCTTCCCCTGTTGTTCCCAGCAGATAGTACTTACCATCTTCCACAAACACAAAGGGGTCTCGGATGCGAATATCTTTGATGTGCACATATCTTTCGTGGTAGGATATTTCATTAGAAACAAAACAATTTACCATAGTAATTTGCCTTCAAATTTTTTATCGAGTTATAATGTCCACAGGAACATCAAAAATCTTTGCCACTTTCAAAATGGTGTCAATGTAACGGCCGGAAGTAGCCGCCATATGATGAGTAGGGCCTGCTTCACCCCACCGGTTGCAGAATTCACGTGCGCCGCAAGCGAAACGCGTACGCATATTGGTATCCCCAAAGATGAAGATGGGGCCGGGTTCATTCACGCCCTCAGCCACAACAAACTTAAAATGACCATCCTTGTCCTGTGTAATGCCCAGGTAGGTCACAGGACCGAGGTGAGGATAGAACTGGGTCAGGTATCCGCCGCCAGTCTTGCCGTGGAACATAGGGACGATCTTCATGGTGGGCTTTTTTTCAGAGATATCAGCATCTCCGGAACCGGAGTGACCGATGATACAGATATCCTCGTTAAAGTCGATAGAATACATCTCACTTAACTGACCGCAGCCTGCAATGGTCTTAAGGATGCTCATTGCCATGGATACCTTGATATCACCCTCGACTGCACAAGCCACACCCTGCTTGATGAGCATCGAGAATGCTGGGATCAGCATACTGTCCAGGACGCCAGCCTTACCCTGTGCAAAGCCATCATAGTGAGAAGCAATGAAAGCAATCTTCTCATCCTTCACCCACTGCTCAAAGGCAATCACATACTTTGCCATATCCCAGACCTTTTCAATCGTACCGCCACCCTCGAGGTCGAAGGTGTCCAGAATGTCCTGTGCCTTAGCATATATGGTTGCTTCATCGGTGATGTTATCAGCAATCGCCCACATTTTCTCCCAGTCGAACTGCTTGGTGTACAGGAACATCCGGTTGTAGAGATTGGTTTCGTCAATGTACAAGTCCATCATGCCGGGGTATGGACGGCCAATCTGCGCCAGATTAGTATCCCGGAAGCGACGGCGCACCTGAGCGGCTTTGCACCAGTCCTCAATTTCTGCTTTGGCAACAAGATCGCCACCCTCCACCACTCCAGTGATAACAGCGTGGCGCTTTCCTGCACGTTCCAGATCAGCAACCATCTCGCCGACCGCACCGCAGGCGTACAGTTCACCCAGCCAGGTAGCAGTGTCAGTATTGGCGTAGTCAGGAGCCTTCTTCTTTTGCAAGTTCACCAGAACCACTGGCACATCCAAATCCCGGACAGCGGGAAGCATATTGTAAGAGGTGGCATAAGTGAGGAGCTGAACAATGACCAGATCCACATCAGCGGCTCGGAATTTATTGCCGGCTGCGGATGAAAGTTCCTTGGTGGTAACGATACCACCATCGATGACCTCCACGGAATTCGGCAGAGACTTCTTGAACACTTCATACTGGCTCTGAAATTCAGGCACCAGACTAGGAAACTGGGGCAGATAGGCACCCAGTGCGATGGCAAATACGCCAATTTTGGCTTTGGTTTCGACCAACATCACATGACCTCCATTTGTATTTTCAAATTGCCCAGAGCGGTGGCCTCAATGGGCAAGGCAATGACTTCTTTTCCGGTTGCCTCGGCTGTCAGGGCATTGAGGAACATATTTTTTGCGCCGCCGCCGACAATGTACAGCTTTTCGTATTTTTTGCCCGTGGTAGTTTCCAGCTCATCGATGGCTTTCCGGTAGCTTAACGCCAAAGAGCGGTAAGCGCAATAGAAATAGTCACCAACGGTTTCCAAGTTGCCGCCTGTTGCCTTGTCAAATGCTGCTTTCATGCTCGTGGGCGCAAAAAATTCTGGTGCATTGGCATCCACTAGCAGACCGCAGATGCTTCTTTCGGCGGCTTTGACAATCTCAGGGAACGGCATTTCCGGGCAGATATTCCGCCGCAGCTCGTTGACCAACCACATCCCCATAATGTTCTTCTGATAGCGGTTGTAGCCCACGCCGCCCTCGTTGGAATAGTTAGCCTTTTCACTGCCACTGTCCGTTATGGGCTTGGGGGTTTTCACCCCTAAAAGCGACCATGTGCCGGAGGAAATATACGGGTGGTTGCCCTCCATGGGGATTCCCTCGACGGCGGAACCCGTGTCATGTGTGACGCAGAGGACAACCTGACAGTTGCCGCCCACCGCCGCAGCAATTTCGGGACGGAGGTTGCCAAGCACCGTACCCGGTTGGCTTAGTTTGGGAAACAGGTGAGCAGGATACCCAAGCCGCTCCACGATCTCCAAATCAAATTCTCCGGTTTCGGCATTCACCATGCCCATGGTGGTAGCGTTGGTGTATTCCCGCGCCTTGACACCGCAAAGTTTCCACATGAGGTATTCAGGAATCATCAACATATCCGTGACACCATCCAGCCGTCCGTTTATCTTCTCGTCATAGAGCTGATAAACGGTGTTGAAAGGCTGAAACTGGCACCCGGTGTGGGCATACAGTTCGGAAAACGGCACTTTTTCACGCACCTGCGGGATAACCGCTTCGGTACGGCTGTCCCGGTAGGAATAGACTGGATACACTTCCTCGTCGCCCTTCAAGAGCACATAATCCACGCCCCAAGTGTCGATGGACAGGCTTTCAATGTGCTGAAACTGCTTGAAAGCCTCCAAAATCCCCCGCACTACATTAGAAAACAGCATGCGAATGTCCCACGTCAGGTGTCCATTTTCCTCCACAACACCGTTGGGAAAGCGATAGACCTCTTTCGTTTGCAGCTTTTCCCCCTCTATCCAGCCCACAATATGCCGCCCGGAGGAGGCGCCGATGTCGATGGCTAAGTAATATTTTTGTTCCATTTATAACGCCTCCAAAGCAGGTCACTCCGTACAATGTTTCCAGCTTCTGCATCAGTACAAGCTGATCTTCTTTCCTCTTCACCTTAAATGAGACAGCGATTGCCCACATGTCGGTTTCACTTATCCGTTCCGGTTCAAATTGGACACCTTTGATTTCCAAATCCACATCTCGAATTTACTACATCAACATATGCAGTGGCACTGTGTTTTCCCATTCGACATAGGTCTCCAAAAGCCAGACCTATTTTCGAAACCGAATCTTCCATCTTTGCGGCACTATAAGAATTGCATAAATTCCAAGTACGGAGGTGACCGCCGTTTTATAGAACCCTACGCCAAATGCCAAACCTATTTTGGCAAAAGTCAACAGCACGGTAGCCATTGTCACGCCCTTAAATTGATTATGCTGTGTTACAATAATCGTACCTGCGCTCAAAAAGCCAATGCCGCTTACGACCTGTGCGCCAAGCCGCATGGGATCACCATCCCCAGCCCAATTAGCCATCCGGCAAGAATGGCGGCAAGTATTCTTACCGCCACGGCATACTGACTTACTGAAATTACAATTACATAATGCCCCTGCAGTCATCCTCATATTTGCAATACAACAGTAACAGTTTAACATAATCGCCACCTGTTTTGTAGGTCTAAAAATTCCAAAATGTGTCCTATTATTGACTTGAGCGCTCCACATCGGCGAAAAATAGGGAATACTCTTTGTGTCCATTTTCAAGATAAGCCTATTTTCCTCAACATACGACCTTTCTTTTTTCCCATTTCATGCTGGACTATATTTTACCGCAGATTCAAGGCACACGAAAATATTATACACTGTTTGGTGAAGGGCGTGGAAACACATATCTATTTAATTTTTGCGGAACACTTGTTGACTCCATGCCGGCCTGCGGCGCAACAACGCCTTGGATTTGGGATGAAAACCACTCCGCCTATGATCCGGGGATCATGGAAATTATTACGCCATCATGTTATCATGAGACGGCACTTTATTATCAGAAAATGGGGTTAGCGTTGCCGCTAGAGCAGATTATTGCGACCATGCGTAACTATATGTGGAGTACTTATTGCAACACGATAGAGGATAAACTCAATGTGATTTCCGCAATCAAGGCTACGTATGCAAGGGGTGATAGTCTCCATGTCCTGCTGCCGGCCCCCATGAACCGCTCGGTTTTTGTCTAATACAGCTCGGCATATATGATTTGTTCGGGAACATGTGGTCCTGCGACGATTTTGCAACCACCAGGTTCGCCCCGAAGTTTTGCCGCAAAGCAGCCGAACACATTGGTGTTCCGGTAGAACAAATTCTGCTTTTGGATGATAATTACGCTACAGGTAAAACCGCGAAGACTGACGAGATGCTGGTCTGCAATGTACACAACGATTCTTCCAAAGAATATCAGCTGGGAATTCGAAACATAGCTGACTACTATGTACAGGATTTTTCAGGAGTTTTAAGCCAGCCCAATGGTGTAGTTGCATAATTCGCACTACGCAACAGCTAATTTCCCAAACGATACAACAAGCTGCTATTCCCTCCATTTTCCCGATACCGCTGTTCCGTTTTTACCAGGCCAGCTTTCCGTAGGTCATTGACAGCACGGCGGGTGGTGGATTCGGAGAGGTGCAGGTCTTTGGCAATGGTCTGAATTGACGGCCAGCAGGTGTTTTCCTTATTGGCTCGATTCAGCAGGTAGGTGTAGACAGAAATCGCCCGATGTGGTAGATCGAGACGGTAGGCTTTTGACAAATTTCGCATATTTCCTCCATAGCAGGTGGGGCTTCCGCCTCATTTATATTCGTTTTCCGCATATAGCGCAGAAACGCACCGTCGCCCGCAGGCATCGATGCATTTCTGCTTTCAAGTGAAAAAGATTAGTCTTTATACGTTAGTGGGATTTTCTTCGCCGGGAGCGGTAGTTTCCTCTTCACTCGAATCTGTCGCTTCCTCGCTTGGATAGGTCGCCTCTTCGCCTGGATTGGATTCTGCCACCTCATTAGCGGGTGTAGGTTCATCTGTTCTGCTGTCATTTCCCACGAGCTGATAGAGGGGCGTTATAGTGACGGTGTATTCCAAATCCATCTCATGTAGAGTATTTAAGAGAGCCTGCAAATCATCGGAGGTATAGAGCTGCTGACCATGGCCAGCATCCACCAGCCAGCCGCAAATGGCAAAGCCATCTGGCAGTCCGGCTTGAGCCAGTTCTAAAATCTGCTCCACATCGGTCATGTCATTCAGCTCCATTGCTTCGCCTAGGAATGCATCTTCCGGCATCTCGTCCGTTAGACTGGGCGGCAGGGCGGTGGCAGCAGTTTCTTCTTCGGGCATGTAGCCCGGATGATCAGCAGAGTCAAACTTAATATTTCCATTGGTAAAGCTGGGGGACGCTACGTACTCGGAGGGGATCAGGTTCTGGCAACACCATTCGTAGGTAGGCTCTTGCCCCTTGCCAAAGGTTGTCGTCAGGTTCACTGCTACAACATCCTGCAATTTGACCTGTTGATTCGCTACAGCACTCCTATTAGCATACTCGTATTTGTTCCATAGAGAAATCCCACTGCTGGACTTAGCAATATAGAACGAGGAGAGTCTATACGAATTCGTTGTCCCTGGCGATGCCTTGGAAACAGGGAAGGATTGCCTGCCGGCTTCTTCAAAGCCGATTTCCATAGAGGATACTGTACCGGAAACATCCGTCATGGTAGCCGCATAGTAAATGATGTCACCTGCATCTGCAGCAACATTTGAGGTGTAGACATATGCGAGATTGGCGTCATCCGCATCTGTGTTCCCTGTCAGTGTCAATACACCATTTTGGCTGGACGCGGCGCACCGCAGACCTGCCCATCCTCTTGCGCTGGTGTCAAAAAATGGGTTGATAATTGCGTTATAGCCGCTGGGCGCTGTTGTAGGATTATAAACTCTGACCTTGTCAAAAGTCAGGTTTTTGCGACACCAGTCCGCAGAAGGCTCTTGTCCCTTGCCGAACAACTTTGTCAAATTGACACAGTAAGGCTGATAATAGGTCAGTACAGCCCCATCCACAGCATTTTTGTTGACGAAATCGGTGCGATTCCAAATAGAAGTCTGCTTTCCATTACTGGTAAAGTTTGCGCAGACGGTAGTATACTCTGTGCTGACGTTCGTATTCTTCGCAACATACTGGAATCCGTTCTCTGTTTCCACCATAAGCTGGTAACCGGTAGGTGCCGTATCTCCGCTGTACTTTATCTTGATAGAATAGAACAGCGCATCACCGGCGTCTGCATTTATGTACTGGTATACGGGCGTGATGTCAGAACCATCCGCGTTCTTAGCTCCCGTCAATGTCAGGCTTCCATCATTGTTAAAAACTGGGTTTATACCACGCAGCACAGCAAACTGCTGGGATGCAGTACCATTCTGGAAGTTAGGGATCTTTACTAGATTGACGGGTGTCTTGCCATCCAAACTGGGGGTTGTCGTTTCACTGGCTGTATGGCTCACCACATGGTAAGTCCTATTCCCGTTATAATACGAAGCCATCAGCACGACACTCTCATTGTAGCCAAGTTTCAGGCTGGTCAGGTCACCTGGCAAAACAATGTTTCCAGCGCTCGAAATGATAGCCTTATGGTCCTTAGAACGGTTCACCAACGTCAGCGTTCCACCATCCGACAGTTCGGAGGTAATCGTAGACAGAATAGCATTTTCATCCTCAGCCATCAGGTTAGCAGTAATCATCTTATGCGTGTTGAGCGACGAAGACGCACTTGTCAGGGTGTAAGTATTCGTCACTTCCAAATTGATGTTGCCATGATCCCCCCAGGAAACAGTGCCAAAGTCGAAACCATAGATCTCGGTATCGCCGCTAACTTTGCAAACAAACTGGCCGCGGGGACCGATAAGGTCGTTGCCCATGCCAAACAGTGTACAATGCTCTCCCATCTGGATTCCCCAGCCGTCCAGGCCCTGCACATCACCGATCATGGAGAAGTGCGAATTGTAGAATGTGGCCGTGGTTTCATCCGTCAGTGTAACGCCGTGGGTGATATCCTCAAACCAGCACCCCTCAAACACAAGGTTGGTAGCAAAGGTAGCCTTCACGCCATACTCTGCGGTCTGGAAGGTGCAGTTCTCAAAACGCAATGCACCAAATACCTGATCGTTGGCTTGGCCTCTCAGAGAGGTTATTTGCACAATGGAATCATCCGCACTGGTGCCGGGAACAGAACCATTCATTCCCACGAATTCGCAGGTATCGAAGGAGGTCTGTCCCAACTGTCCGGTGATCTCCAGCGCCTTTGCACCCGCCATTGCCGGGTAGACATTCACCTGCTCAAACCGCAGATATTGGTTTGCCATGTCCTTCCCGCCAGCATCCTGATCATTGCAATATATCTTAATGCCTGTTCCGGGGAAGAAAGCAATCACTAGATCCCGGAATGCGCAATGCCAGAAGCCACCAGTTCCGCTACTGTTGGGCATAGCAATCATGGCAATGCCATCCTGTCCTTCGTTCATAGCTGTTCCTACACTGCAACCGCTGATCAGGAAACCCTCAATGTGCCAGTTGTTGGCCTCGTCTCGGACATCACCATTTTCAGCACAGTACATAAATGCACTATACTTGGTTTTATCCATTTCGGTTTCCCACTTGATTGCACTAAGTGTTGCTCCGTCAGATTCCAGAGAGACGCCCTTGCGGAGACCGATGCCTTTAAAAGCATAGCCATGTTCTGTTTTCGGGAAATATAGCACTGCACCTGCCGTCTTGTCGGCATAGTAGTCGATGATATCCTGAATTTGTGCTGTTTCGTCGTATGTCTTTTCCGCATTTGTACCTTTCAATGACTCAAAATCTTCATACCCCGCTTCCTTTGCTGCAGTTACATCGCTGGCGGGCAGATTCGTAACATCAATAACGCCAGTACCCGCACCTTCCCCGCTTTCAGGAACTTTAGCCCCGAGGGGCATCCATGTTGTGCCGCCGTCATAGGAAACTTCCCATTCACGAGTATCCCGGTTAATACGAAGCTGGGGAGCGACGGCATCCGCGCCAGCAGCGCCAGTAGCGGCAATTCCCATAGAGGTCCATGTTGCGCCATTGTCATAGGAAACCTCCCACATATTGGTCTTCGCATTGATCTGAAGCCTGGGGGTAATTCCGTCCTTGCCGTCTGCGCCATTGGTACCATTAGCACCATTTGCACCCGTGGCAGTTGAACCCATGGAAGTCCATGTCACGCCATTGTCGTAGGAAACTTCCCACATATTGGTTTCCGCATTGATACGAAGCCGGGGGGTAGTCCCATCCTTGCCGTCTACACCAGCAGCTCCGGTATCGCCCTTGTCGCCCTTCGCGCCAGAGGTCATACTATTCAGCCTGGTTCTCATGGCTGCAACTTCATTGTTTAAACTGGTTTTTGCACTCTCCAAGGATGCAATTTTTTCAGCATTGGATGTATTTTCAGACTTCAAGGTCTCAATCGTCGCATTGGCAGATAAGATTTGTTCCTCCAAGGTTGCTTTTGTTTCCTTGAGCATTTCAAGCGTTGCAATGTTTTCTAAATCCGTGCTACTCTCCAATTGCTCGATAGATTTGTTTACAGCCTCTAATTCTGCCGTTAGCTCGGCTGTTGTGTCCTGCAGTGCTGAAATCGCATCGCTGTAAGATGCAATGTCAATTGTCGCAGATCGATTTTTGTCGCATCCAGTGAACAGGCCGAGAGCCATGCAAAAGGCCAGTAATACCACTAACAGTCTGGTGCTTTTTCTCATTGTCACATCATCCTCCTGTTTTTATTGTACTTATCATGCGCCTATATTGTAGGAAAAAAAACGATTTCTGAAAAGGTTTAAAAATTCCAAATTGTGTTTTATTCTTGAAAATTCGTCCCGCAAAACGCACAAAGATTTAATTTGCTTTTTGTTCAAAATACCCATGGGTAGAATTATCAGGATTCAACACCAGCAGCAAAAGCATTGCTAATACTGTAGGAAAAATGAAGACGCGTGTACGTCAGCTATGCGATATATACTGGCTTTTATCGTCTTCGTGGTTTCCTATGTTTATGGTTACGGCGGTAGGCATCGGTTTGGGCTGTTTCGGTTTTGGCCGCGTGGTTGGTAACATGGGGTAGTCCCCTAGGATTGCCATTTCTAAATCCTGTTTCCCGGCATAGCACACCGGGCGGCTGCCCCGGTCAGGGATTTCCAAAGGCTTTTCAAATCGGATTCCCCAGTCCAGAAATAACTTCAGTTTTGTCTTCATGGGGTGAGTGCCGGTTTTCATTATCACGAAGCTGCCCTTGGGCATGGATTTCAGCTCATCCGGGGACATGAGGGGGCGCTCCATCATTTGCAGGGACTGGGAGTTGCTGTCCTTGCCCTGAGTCACAGAGCCGGACAGAACCGTTCGGCTGCCCAGATTTCTGGACAGCACCTCTGCCGTCTGGCTGTTCGGGGCAAAACCGCCGAATATGGTGTCCTGACAGTTATCGGCGAGGATTTCCGCACCCTCTTTTCCGTAGTTTTTCTCCAACTGCGCCAAACTCTGGATAATGGGTACCAGTGTCAGCCGCCGGGAGCGACCTGCGGAAAACAGGGGCAGGATATCAAAAGGCGGCATAGTCCCCAGCTCATCGCAGAAGAACACCGCCCGGTTGGGAAGCCTGCCGCCATGCTCATTGGCTACGGAAAACAGTTCCCGGGCAAGGTTCTGGATCATAAGGCTGGCCACAAAATTCTTGGTAGCGTCCTCTTCCGGGAGAATCAGAAAGATAGCGCACTTTTCCCGCACAAACTGTTCCGCATCAATGCCTCCGTCAAAGCACAGCACCTGTTCCAGTTCCGTATCCAGAAAAGCGTTCAATCTTGACAGCACGGTGGACATGATGGAATTCATCGCCTGATCCGATGCTGTCAGTGCGGAACCCGCCAGCCATTTTGCTTTGTGTTCCGAGGGAAGCAGCTGCATCAGCTCCTGAAACTGGTTTCCCCCTCGCCGCCCCTGCATCAGAAGTTCCTGCACCAGCTTGAATACGGAGGCAATGTGCCGGGTTTCATAGCCGTCCGTTTCCTCCGGGGGAAGAAACTCCGACAGGAGTAGAACCACCGAGGCAAGCAGTCCTTCTGCCGCGTCATAGAAGTAGGCGTTCTGTCCGTGGTCACTTCCTTCCCCCTCTGGGCTGATGATCGTCTTTGCCAGAATTTTGGCATACTTCTCTGCCTTTGCTTTGGCCGTTATCTCCGTGGGGTCTCCCCGGTGGTCATCCATGTAGCGGTTTATCAGGGTCAAAAGGTTATTTCCGTCCGACCGGGTGGGCTCCCGGAGGTCAACCACAGATATCCGATAGCCATAAATGTCACGGGCTATGGCGCCGTAATTCCGCGCCAGATCGCCCTTAGTATCCAGTGCCAGAAAGCTCATGCCGCTGGCACAGGCGTATTCCAGATTGGGGTACAGGAAATAGGCGGTTTTGCCCACGCCGGACGCGCCGATCATCAGCACATGGACGTCATCCGAGTCCACCAGCGCCGTTGTTTTTCTGCCGCCCTGGCAGCCCAGAACGATGCCCTGAGGCAGCGGCTTTCCACTGGCTGTGGGCTGTTTTCCCTCTTTTGCGGCCTGCCGCCATTGGTTCGGTGTGTATGGAACATGGTGGTAGGTTTGCTTTACCTCCTGCCGGGTAGCCCAGCGAGCAGTGCCGTGCTGACCGTTACCCACGGTTTTGTCTTTGATACCGTTGAGATCATGCTTTTGGGCAGCATAGGTCACAAAAAACAGCACCGCAATGATGCCGCCCACAGATAAAATCAGCATGGAAATTCCATTCATTTTTTGTCCTCCTTCCGCAGAAACAACAAATCCTCGTTCCAGTCCTTTCGGGCGGGAACGAGGATTTGATTTCGTATGTTCTTTTCCGTTAATGCCTTGGAAATTCTCTGCGCTGCCTTTTGCCCGGTTTCATCGTTGTCCAGGCAGATGCACACATTGCGGATGAATGGCCTGCCTTCCATCGTCTTCCACAGCACCTTGTCCGAAACGCCGCAGGCCGCGGCATAGCTGCTGGATTTCCAGTGCTGTTTGTGCATGGAAATAAACGACAGCATATCAATCGGAGCTTCAAACAGGAACAGGGTATCCCCGCCGCCGATCCAGTGGAAGCTGTATTCCGGCTCACTTCCGGGAGCATTTCCCTTGAAGCTGCCCTGCGCGGCGGTGCTGTGCTTGTGGATGTGCCGGGGTTTTCCCTCCCGGTCTATGCCCACGAATACGGCATTGTGGTAATCCGCGGATTCGTAGACAAACCCCCGGTAGGAAAAAGCATCCAGCACCTCCTTATCGATACCCCGGTACCGAAGCAGATAGCCGTAAACCCGGCGCATGTTCTCATACTTTTGGGGAATCTCCAATGGTTTCTGTGAAAAAGGTTCTACCGGTTCCCGGATGGTACCGGCATCCATGGCGAGCATGAGCTGCACTGCCTCCGGGTACCCCATGTTGTAGAACCGGCAGGCAAAGTCAATGGCGTCTCCACCCACCTGTTCGTACTGGTGGAACCACAGATTGCCCCGGATGGTCACTTTCCGGCCATGATCCAGCCACATATTCTCCGAGCCGGATCGTTTCACCTTCTCCCCGCATTGCCGCAGAAATGCCGCCAGATCTGTTCGTCTGGCCTGTTCCCGCTGCTGCTCCGTAAACGGTATATAGCTCATTTTACCTCCGAATCACTTCTTCAAGTGAGGGATAGAAATATTTGCATAATTTGTCCGAATAGAGTATCAAACCTTTCCTATCTGCTGTAATATCTTCAGGTGGGAGGTTCTTTTCCTGGCGTCATCGTGACAGGGCGCTGGTGTCACTGCATGGCTAGACTTTCCCCTTGGCGGTGGATTTATTTCAAATTGAATCCTCGTCCTCTGTTTTCTGCATATACTTCCTATATTTATATGCAGAAAATTATGATATTCCCATTGATTTTCTGCATATAAAGTGGTATACTTATATGCAGAAAGGATGAGAGCATATGCGGAAATTTGATTACTCTTTCTTAAATAACGGTTTCCTCCCGGCATCTCTGGTAAATTTAACGTCCAGCATTGCCGCCTTAAGAACTATGGCAGGCGTCCGCAGGGAAGAATATCTGCGGATTTTTTCAGAACTGGAAGCGGTCGCGAAGATCCAATCTGTCAAGAGTTCCAACGCGATTGAAGGGATCGTTACCAGCGATTCAAGAATTGCGGAAATCGTAAATCAAAACAGTGCGCCGCTGAACCACAGCGAGCGGGAAATTGCCGGGTATCGTGACGCTTTGAACGAGATTCATTTGAATTACGATTATATTGATTTCCGGGAATCGGATATTCTTCATCTTCACGAGATCATGATGTCTATGGCCGGATATGAGTTTGCCGGCAGATATAAAACCAGCGACAATTACATTCTGGAGGAAGATGCTCAGGGAAACCGGCGCATCCGGTTCCGTCCTACCCCTGCTGCGGAAACAAAACAGGCTATGGAGCAGTTGGAGCTGGCCTATATGGCCGCGCGGAACGATGGAAACATCAACCAGCTTCTTCTCATCCCCTGCGTCATTCTGGACTTTCTTTGTATACACCCCTTCCGGGACGGCAACGGCAGAATGTCCAGGCTGCTTTCCCTGCTCCTGCTGTACAAAAGCGGTTACGACGTAGGAAAATATGTGTCCTTTGAGGAGCAGATCAACCGCTATAAGGGATACTACTATGACGCTTTGCAGCAGTCCTCCTCCGAATGGGAAAACGGTCAGAACGATTATTTTCCATTTATGGAGAACTTCCTTTCTACACTTTATATGTGCTATAAAGAACTGGATAAGCGGTTTGCCGTAGTACACGGAAAGAAAGTCACCAAGAAAGCCCGGATTGAAGCGACCGTACTGAACAGCCTGACGCCCCTGTCCAAAGCAGATATCTGTAAAATACTCCCGGATATCAGCCCGACTACAGTAGAAGCGGTTCTGGGAAATATGGTTCGTACCGGGAGCATTCGCAAAATCGGATCCAGCAGAGCGATTCGTTATATCAAAGCGTAACCCAGTAAGCAGGCTGTAGGCATTCAATCCCGAATGCCCATAGCCTGCTTCTTCTCGTCAATCTGACGGCGCTGCTTACGGTCAGGCTGTTGGTGCCGGACTCTATCCTGCCGCTGTTCCTTCTCCTGAAACATCCGCCCAAGCTGGGCGATCAGAGAGGCTGCACCCCTTATGTGCTGCTGCCGGATCACCCGCAGCAGATTTTCCGCATACATATTGCCATGAGCAGCAGATCGCGCCAAGTATTCCAGTCCCTTTTCCCGGTCAGCACGGATACCATTTCCGAAATAGTAGATCTTACCAAGCTGGTATTCCGCATCCTCTTTGAAGGGGAACAGCATACAGGTCAGCCCGTCATGCCGGAAGGTATAAGCTTCTTCGAAGCCAGCGCCTTTTTTGAGAATCCCTTCCTTGGCCAGAATCTCATTGATGCCATCCAGCCACTCCTGTGGGTCGCCGCCGCAGCCTTGAAGGACAAGTCCCTCCTGGTCCTCCATACGACGGAGCTGCTCCGTTGAAATCAGCCGTATGCTCACAGCTCCATCTCCCCCATTTTCATTCCCTGCTCCTGAATTATTTCCTGCTGGGTCAGTTTGCGGAATCTGTCTTCACCGGGAATGAGAGAAAGGCAGCGCCCATTGTCCCAGGCAACGGCGAGGGTGCCAGCATCATCCACATATCGCACGGTTCCTCTGGTTCCAGATTCCACTGGGGAATATGGATCATTCATGTTGTTCAGCATAACACGTGTGCCGGGTGGATAGTTCTTTCGAATAAACTCCACCTGCTCACGGCTGGGAAATGGCATATTCATTTCGTTTTCTCCTTTTCAGATAATTTCATCAATCGCGTGCGCATACATTCCCCGTCACCGCCCTGGCACAAAAATCCATGGCTGGGAAAAGGGCACCCCTCGCACAGTGGGGATGCCCTACAGATGGGTTTCTCTGCAAAACCGGGAGGGCCGGTGTGGTCACGGTATTCCGGGACGGTTCTCATAGGTTTGGAACTCATTTGATTTTTCACTTTTAACCTCCATATTCTCCGGCGCCCTTTTTTCAGACGCAGGTAATTTACTCCGAAAACGAAAAAAGCCGCCCTTCCCGCTTAAGGAAGAACGACTGATAATCAGGAGCTGGAAGCCAGCGCCCTTTTTGAAAATGAAAAAAGCCGGGATTCTTATGACTTCACACCACAAAAATCCCGGCAGGTTTCCAAATGATAAATTTCTGAAAACTCTATAAAAAAGCAGCGCCCTTTTTTCAAATTTCCTCCGAAATCAGAAAGGGCGCTGCTCAATCTCTGACTGCATATGGCTGATACAGTTCAAAAGATGCATCACAGCATGTTTGCATCTATGAAACTGAAAAAAATCGTGTTCACATTTTACCTTTGATTTCAAAACTAATCTCAGTTGATTTCTCTTGAAATTATCCTAAAAAGCGCTTTAGATGCAACTTATTTCAAGTTGCATCTAAAGTGTTGAATAAACATGGAGCTGCTAGCCAGATTTGAACTGGCGACCTCATCCTTACCAAGGATAGAGAGGCTGACGCCTCTCAAGGGGGCGCTCTACCAGCTGGATGAATCTGCCCTAAATGCCTCTAAAATCATCGAATCTGTTATTGATTTGTTTGAAACCGTCGGTCAGAGCGCCATACAAGGCACTACTTGACCGCATCCCTTTCTTTGCTCGCATCTTATCACATCTTCTGTTCACGAAACAAGGCCTTTTGACTAAAATGAACATCTTTTTTCTGCGCTATTATCTTTGAACATCTCTCCATCATCTCACATCCAGAAGCGTAGAAAATAGATGAAAAATAATCAATTTTATTTTTGAACCTATCCTATTATATTGGATAGGTTCTTTTGTATAATCTGGGTGTAAAGATTGAGAGAGGAAAACAAAAACACCTCTCCAAAAGAAAAAGGGGTTGCGACCTACCGCAAAGGCCAAGAGCCAGAAAGGACACATTATGAACGCCAGATTTTTCCGCTTTGACTTCACCAGCAACACCATTGTAGGTTCCAAGACCGCCATTAAAAAGGCGGGCAACCCTGATTCCAAAGAATATAAGGAACTAATGAAACTCCGCGAAATCCAGCCCGAATTTCAAGTCGTTGAAAAGGAAGTCAAAAAATCCAGTGGGAAGCAGTCTTATAAGGGGCTGAACAGGGATTTTGTGGAAGCTTATATTTCCATTCAGTCCAATGCTGATGCCCTTAACAAGCAGTACAAGGAAGCACGAGAGATGGGAACATTTCCTCTTGTTCGCAAGTGGTTCCTTACAACCTTCAAGGAATTTGATATGGAAAAAGCCAAAAGAGAAATTGAAGAATCGAAGCTTCTCAAGATTAAGAATGCTGCCTGATTGTAATTGAGAAAAAGAAAGGAAAGGTTTACTACTATGGAAAAGTTCAATTTTGACGTTGTGTCCCAGACACTTACCATTAGCGCCAAATTCGCAAAGGCTATGAATAACCCGGAAAGCGGGGAATACAAACTGGTTGCCCAGTTCAGAGCGGATTTCTCCGGCTTGACAATCTCAAAGAGGACCCACAGAACCGCCACGCACTATACCACCAAGAGCGGGGAACGGTTCAATTGTAACCAGTTCAAGAACCTGACCTATGCGCGCATGGAAAAATTTATTTCCGCTTTACCCAATAGCGAAGAGTATCAAATAGAATTTGAATTTATGCGGGACTACGCCGCAGCAGTCCAGCACAACGGTTATTCATTGGTGCGGGAATGGTTTGTCAGACAGTTCCCTGAGTTCAGGAGGAATCCTTTGTTTTATCTGAACAATGCCCCGGTGCTGCTTCCCGGCACGACTGTGATTACGGGTACTGAAGCAAAAATGGACAAGACCGGATAATTAAGTCAGCCTTTTTACTGTATATATGATTGCTTTATATTTAATGTTAATGCCTTGACTAAAAAAGCAGGAGATTTTTATGCTGAAAATTGGATGTGAATATAAGAAGTCAGAATTGACCCAAATCTTTGGGTCAAAATCGAATCAGGCAATCAACCGCAAATTAGACCGCTATGGTGTTAAATTCTCTGTTGCGGGTAGAGGCGAACAGGCGGTCTACAAAATCCAACAGATGGATGATAAGTTTAAGATATTCGCCATTACAGAATTGGGCTTTGACGCGAATACGGATTTTCAGAAACTGCGGAATTTCTACTTTTATTTCTTCAATGATGAAGAGTTCCAGACTTTGCCGGATGAAATGAAAGAAAACCGTATGCGGGAAAATAACAGGGATATTTCCCGCCAGACGATAGCAAAATATCTGGATAGATTAGTCGAGCATAACTATATAGCCTATCTGGGCGGGGATGACTACGTTTACTATTTTGCGCACAAGGGTAAACGACGAACTGTAGAGAAGTCCGAGTATTCCAGAGCGTGGAGGGAATACTGGAGCGATAAAGAAAGTGGAATGGACTATTATACAGCTATTTACAATATGATTGTTCATTATGGTGGAGTCGCAAGAAAGCAGGCGGTTCCTACCGTCAATGCGATTTATGGTAAAAAGATTGATGAAATGCTGTCTTACATTGAGCAGAGCATTGAAAATGAGATTGTCCATTAAATTAAGTCAGGCCATTAACACTATATCAGTTAGAGAGATTTATTTAGTGTTAATAGTCTGACTTAATTCTGTCCTTTTCTTATGGTCAGGTAAAAATGAATTGTTTTCCATAATCCGCAAGGGATTATGGAAAACCGTTCCCCTTCATAGCACTTGCCGTCACCCATGGGCGGCGGCAAGATCGCTTATGAAGAGAAACGAAAATGACACGAAAGAGAGGATACCCATATGACGATAATGGAACGATTGAATGATAATATACCAGAATACAGCCGGTATATGTATCTGGAAGGATACACCCCAGAGCAGATTTTGGCAGCAGTCCACCGTAAACTGTTGCGGGAGGCCAAGGAACGCATGGAGGCAGAAGAAATCCCGGTAGTGAAGATCATAAGCGAGGTGAGAATCAAATGACCCAATAGGAGTGGGAAAAGGAAAAACGCCGAAAGAAGCAGCAGTCTACTATGGAAAAAGAAATCATGCGGCTGCTGGACAAAAGCGTAAAAGCAGCAGTTGATATGGCACTAAAAGATATATTCAAAGAATGGAAATGATAAACGGCAAGCACGCCCTGATTTTAGGGAATGCTTGCCGTATTTTTCATTCTATCGGGAGTGGGCCTGTTTTCCGCTTCCGGAATAGGAATATCCTTTGGTGACTGTGTGGCCCTCCCTAAAGCGGAAATTGGATACAGCATCCAATCTTCCCATATGGTAGCCCCACCACCTGTCCAAGAAAAGGGGTTCCCAATTACCTGGACAGAATATCCGCCTTTTCCTCTGTTTTTTCTGCCTTTGAGAGCCTGTCCCGGCTGTCCAGGAAAACAGATGTTTTATTGAACGCCTTTATCGTCCTCCCGCACATATTCAATAATATCGCCGGGTTGGCAGTTCAACAAATCACAGATCGTTTCCAGCGTAGCCCAAGACACCATTTGCCCGCTTCTTATCTTCTGGAGCATCGATTCCCCCATAATCTTCTCTTTGCGGATAGTGCTTGTGTTGTAGCCTGCCTGTTTCAGACTGGCAATGATATCTACCTTGTATTTCATTGGCATAGCAAAATTTACACCTCCTCCATTCTATGCCTATATTACCATAAGTATACACCTATTTCAAGTGTTAATATTACACATAAAATAAGTGTAATTCTTGTGTATTCTGTCAATTGAATTACACCCATAACTGGTGTATAATAAAGGAGCAATGAGGGACAGCCCAATTTCAACAAGGCCTGTTGTAAGTCCTATACCAAACACAAAAGAGCCTCGACAGCGCGGAAAGACGGCACAAATAAAACCTTAAAGGAGATACACACCATGTCTAAAATCGAACTACTTGCCAAAATTGAACTTCTCAACAAATACGAGGCCATGATGGAGGAAATGAAATTCCAGGCCGACGCAATCCGCAATGAGATCAAAGCGGAAATGGACGCCCGCGACCTGGAAGAAATGATTGCCGGACAGTATATCGTCCGCTATACCTCTGTTCTTTCCAATCGGTTTGATTCCACTGCTTTCAAGCGCGTTATGCCGGAAATCTACAAGGCTTACACCAAACAGGTTTCCAGCCGTCGCTTTTCCATCAGTATGTAAACACAATGGGCGGGGCATTCGCCCCGCCGCCAGAAGGAGAGTAGAAAATGGTTTATGGCTATTCCAGATGTTCCACTAACGAGACGAAACAGGACATCAACAGGCAGGTGCGGGAGCTGAAGGCCGCAGGAGCCGAAGAAATCTTCATGGAATACGAACATGGGGACGCAAAGATAAAGAGCCAGCAGCAAGCCATGTTCGCCCAGACACGCGCAGGGGATACCATCACCGTATTGGAGGTTTCCCGCCTTGCCAGAAGCACGCAGCAGCTTTGTGAGATCATCGACATTGTGCGGGAGAAGCATCTGCGCCTTGTGATCGTGGGCAGTATCACTCTGGATTGCCGCAGCGGCCAGCCTGACCCCATGAGCGAGGCTTTCCTACAAATGGCGGGCGTGTTCAGTCAGTTGGAATTGTCCATGATAAGAATGCGCGTGCGGTCTGGAATGGCGAACGCAAGGGCAAAGGGAAAGCGGATAGGGAGGCCGCAGGTTACGGTTGAGGATTTGCCCAGCGTGTTTCTGAGGCACTATCCGGCGTATCAGAAGGGGGCGCTGAACGTCTCTGAATTGGCAAGGGTTTGCGGGGTTAGTAGAACGACGGTGTATAAGTATATTTCTCTTTTGGAGGCTTGACAGAAAAGGAGCGGGATTTACATCCCGCTTCTTAATCTACACAAGGCTTATTCTAAAATTTGAACTCTACAATTTTGTATATTGGCAAAACTGCGCGTAGGTATTCTGATAAGGAAGATTTTTCTAACAAATAGGCCGCCTTTTCCTTTTTCTCCTGGTCAGTAAACGGTTTGTTATCAAAATTCCTCCGCCACTTTAGAAATTCCTGATAGGATGCTTTTTGGTTCATTGCGCAAATATTTCTTCCATAATCCATCATTGCCAACAGGTCAAGCAAGCAATCAGAATCTAAGTCTGATATAAAATCACGCAATTGGATTCTGGATTCTGACCAACTCAGTGTCCCTGTTTCATTTCTATGGCGCTGGGTATCAATTTTAGAACTGTCATTATCTCTGATAATTTTTCTCAATATTTCTTCATGAATCATCTGAACTATCCTTTCTTATTAAAATCCGCTTAAGTCAATCCATATGGCAGGACGAACTCCGTTTACTCCTTGACAGAAGTTCCCAACACCGCTAGCATCGCCGTCAAATCCAATAACAGCTGCATAGTTCGGATAGGCACCTGGTGACCGCAGCCACCATAGACAGGTTGACTTGTCGCCAGTGGGATAGACGGTATATCTATCCACACCATTTTCGAGAGCATAGTCCGTTGGAATACACATTCTTGCATCATCGCTATCGAAGTATTTTTGAGTTTCTTCAACGCTTAGCAGAAATACAGTGTCTTGTGTGCTACTTCCGGCATTCCGATCATTAAAAGGGTTCTTGTCTGCGGATACGTTTACCACGGGAATCAATGCCCGTTCATCGACGGAGAAAGCAGCATTAAGGAAATCATTGTTCAGCCAATCCCGGATGAAACTGTTTTCCCAAAGAGCTGTTGTGTAGCTCTCTGCAATATGCCTATATGCCTGGCTATCCAAGATATATTTACTGACGGCAAGAATTCGCTCTCCCTGTTTATCCAGCACAAGCCACTCAATAGTTTCTTTTCCGTTAGCGATATTGCTGTCCTGCTCGTAAGCACCAAATGGTACATACTCACCAACTGTCGCAATTTTCAATTTCTCTACTTCATATTGAAAGTGAATAGAGGCTGCTTTCGCGGAACTATCTTTGTAGTCATTCAATGAAATAAAAGCCTCATATGCTTTAATCGAATCGCCAGATTCCATTAGAGCAATTGCATCGCTATATATCCCGTCAAGAATTGCTGTATTACAAGCTACAATCATATCTGTGCTTTCCTTATAACCATTTAATGCTTGAAAGGTCTCAATTGCTTCTTTGTATTGTCCCATATCCATCATGGTAATGGCGTTGCAATATTTACAATCCAGAATTTTGTCGTTGCTGTCCTTGTACCCATTCAACATCTTAAAAGCAGACATTGCCTCTGTGTAATTTCCACTTTCCTCCAGTGTAATGGCAATGTTATACTTACAATCTAGGATGTTGTCCATACTATCCTTATATCCGTCCATCTTCTCAAAAGCCGCAATTGCTTCTTCGTATTCTCCTGCGTTCATTAGGGAAACAGCATGATTATATCTTCCGTTCGGAACAACAATTGAATTCAACAGAATAAAAATCACGATTGCAGCTACCATGGGAGAAGCCACAATTGCTACTGTTCGTTTTGCTCTTCTGGCTTTTTCCTGTGCCGTCGCTGCTTCTTTCTTCGCTCGCTCTTGTTCTTCCCGAAGTCTCTGTTCTTTGCGATCCTTCAAGGCGTCCAGGTCAATGTCCCTCAAATCACAAATGGCCTTCCGACAGGCATGGCACGCCTTTTCCTCCTGGCGATTCACTGCCCCGCAGACACAATGCCACAAATCTTTTTGTTCCAGAAAGAAATTTTTAGCCCCACTTCCGTATTCTATCTGGAACTGCTTGACCATTTCGCTGTCCAGCCGGGAAGTCAGGGTTTCCGGGCTTTTCAATGTTTCCCAGGTCGCGTTGTTGGCATTCCAAACAGAATTGTCCGTGAATATAACTTCCGCTACAGCAACGCTAAAAGAGCGGGTAGAAGCATCCGGAAGTGAAATGGCTGATTTGCTGCCAAAATCTGTATCTCTGGTGCTGCTCAAATCCAGATACTCGTAACGGACAGATTCTCCCAGAGGATTCCCTGCCGTATTCATCAGGGACAGGGAAACAGTTGCGGCCTTAATTGTTTTAGAGCTTATATTGCGTAATTTCAGCTGAGCAATGACCCGTCCGGTCTGGTTGTCCTTCAGCAAAGCCCCCGCAGCAATTATCACCGGTGAACCTTCCATATAAAGATTTTCAGGCAAATGAGACAGCTTTGCATATCGCTCGCTCATATTGAAATCTCCTTAAAGGTCGGGAAGCTCGTCGGGGCATACCTGCGGAGTATTTCCTCGGTCGGGCAATGCACAAATCAAAATCCAGCCTACTGCGCCCAGCCAAAAGCAAATCCAGAAATACTTTTTGTCGTGGTAGCCTTTTTCTTCAGCCGCCTCAAAGAACCATTTGGCAATGAAATACTCAAGGATAATGAAAGCTGCTGCAATTAGGAAATACAGAAATGCCATGTGTTTTACCCCTTTCTTTGTGTAAAAAATAAAAAGTGCGCCAACCGAAGTCAGCGCACTGAAAAACGCAGACTCCAATTGTCGCCAAACAAAAAACAACGAACGGGAGAAAACTCTCGATAGCTGCGGAAACTGCGTTTTTGCAATATTCAACAGCTATCAAAAAAGCGCATAGGGACAAACCCCCCTATAAAATAGCGAGTTTCTCCGTAAATCGTTATTGTTTTTTGTTTGGCACTATCATCATACCACGCCAGCCCGTAAATATCAACTCAAATTATCTAAAATTCTCTCTTTCTTCTTTCCTTTTGGTATGCTATACTAACAAAAAATCCAAAAGGAAGTTCGACTATGGCAAACTACGGAAAATACTATATCGCTGTTCGGCTCCTTTTGCTAAAGCAATACCTTGAAGCCAACGCAGGCGGCAATCGTGTTGTAAAACGCAGTGAGCTGGAGGAACATCTGCGAAAACACGATATTTTTGTGGAAAAGAAAACCCTGTATGCTGATTTTGCTGCTCTGGGAAGTGTTTTTGGGATGCAATTGGAGTATGACCCCCACAAGAAGGGTTATCATCTTCTGAATCCCCCCTTTGAACTCCATGATCTCAGGGTGATGATAGACTGCGTTCAGGCGGCCTCCTTTATCACTGAAGAAGAAGCAAACACCGTTACCACAAAAATTATGGGGTTAGCCCCGCAGCGTGAACGCAATGCGCTCTCCCGTTATGTAGAAGTTCGGGATAGAGTCCAGAGGGCAGAGGACAGTGTTTTGCGCAAGGTAGATATTATTCAAACGGCGTTACAAAATGAACGTCAAATCCGCTTTCGTTATTTCAAATACATTGCCAAACGTGGCAATCATAAAGAATACTACAAAACCAAAAATGGCGATGAATATATCACTATTCACCCATGGAAATTGGTATCTGAAAACCACTGCTATTTTCTGGAGCATTTCTCTGACAATGGCAGTCCGCTCGACCACGCACTTCTTCCGTCACGCTTTGAAATTGTCCGCATGGAAAACATTGAGGTTCTGGGGGAGCCACGAAAAAAAGCAGATATGCGCCGCCACACATGGGCAAGAGAATTAGCAAATGAAATGATGTTCGGGAAAGAGGTTCCTGTAACAATCCGGTTTCGCAACGGATGCATACAGGATGTTTTGGAAGTATTTGGCGCAGATATTCCTATCATACCGATTGATGATAAACACTTCAAAATTGTGATTATGTCCCAGATTTGCCCGGAAGCATTTACGAACTTATTGGATATTGGATGCTATGGGAAAGTTATCGCTCCACCCAACGCTGTAGAAGAAATGAAAAGATGTATTCGTGATATGGCAAATCTTTACGAAAAAGATGAAGAACCCTATTACGTGCTAACTGAGAAAGAACTCTATGAGCTATATGCCGAGGAGCCTGAATTGGACGAGGAGATTCTTAAGCAAATGCTGCCAGATGACGCAGATTGGGATGAAGATATCGAAAAAGATGGAGAGATGTGAAAACACCTCTCCATTTGTTTATAGATGTTCAAAGATGATAAAAGATGCTCTATCACGCTCTCCTGAGCTTGCTTTTGGTTTGCTGTAATTGCGTCAAGGGAGAAAAGCGGTCAAAGTTCTTTGAAATGTCCGCATCATAAATGGCACAATAGTGTTTGGTCATGGCAAGGGTAGAATGCCCCAGCAGCTTTTGAAGCATAAACGCATCCCCACCACAGTCAACCAGATATTTACGGGCAAATGTATGACGAAACAGGTGAATGCTTGTCTTCTCCACCCCGCGAGAGCGATTATAGTGGGCAATGGCAAGACGCAGGGCATTTTCAGAAAGCATTTCCCCATACTGATTACAGAACAGATACTCCTCCGGTTCTCCCTTGCGTATCGTCATGTATTCCCGGAGAATGGAAACCATCTTAGAACACAATGGAACCACCTGAACCTTTCCGTTCTTCGTGTGCCGATACACAATCTGCCTCGCCCCCAAATCCACATCCCGGTTCTGAATATTCCGCACTGTCGCCGCGCGGCAGCCACTATTTAGCAGAAAATTGATAATGACCCAGTTTCGATATTCCGCAAACGAACAATCTGATTTTGGCTTTTCAAGCAAAAGGGAAAGCTCTTCATCGGTATAGGTTTCCTTTACCGTCTCCTTGTCCTTCATATTGGGGATTGTCAGGTCAGCCCGTCCTTCCCTCTGGCACCAATTTAAAAAGGTTCTGAACACCCGCACATAGGTAGAAATAGAATTGTGCGCAAGCCCAGCCGCCCGCATTCCACAGATCATGCTTTCCAAGTCTCTTTTGGAGAGAGCTGCTATCGGTTGCTCAATATCCAGATACTTTGAAATGTTGTGAAGATGTTGGTGATAATTGCGAATGGTAATATCCGAAACGCCCTCCGCCGTTTTAGCCAAAATAAAATCCTGGTACACCTCCGCCACGGACTGTGCAATGTGTCCATTCATTGTGATTTTTCTGCCCAAAATAAGACCGCATCCCTTCATCCAAAAGTGATAGAAAGGGATGCGGTCTGACTGTATTCTTCAAAACATAGCAATTCAACATTTTCTTACATAAAAGCGCCGAAAGCAAAAGAAAACCTCTGAAACCCGAAGATTTCAGAGGCTTTGTGTCTGTTCAACACTTTAGATGCAGGCATTGGGGGCCGTCCATACCTGCAAATCCCCAAAAATCACACAACTTTCGTTCGCAAGTTTCGACATGTTATCTTAGCATCAAGGACTTAAGGTATGGTATTTCATTTTGGGGATCGTAATTTCATTACCCATGTGCGAACGCACTGCCATACAAACTTTCTGAGACGGTAAAAAGGGCAACGTCCGATCCCACAGCCTCCCGTAAACAAATCCTGTAATATTGGAATTTGCGGCAGTGTAAAAATAAACGCTACAGACAATACATTGATCAGGAAGATCATGGCAATTGCAAGTTGAAAATACTTACGTTGCAGCCAGCTACCTCCTGCGCAGTATCCCCCATTTGTTAGACATCGTATCATACCACCTAACAAGTGAGGTACTATTCAGATTCGCCCGGATGTTCTCCTCCGCCACACCATTCCCCAGTTGCCAGCCATATCTCGTAGAAATAAAGCCACTCGACAGTCCATGGAATAATGGTATTTGCCAGAAACTTATCCTTAGTGAATTCACGGTGACGGTATAAGCAAATCTGAACCATATTATTCTCGGAATCAACGCCATAGTTGTGGGGAAAATCTTCGTCATCGATTTTTTGAAGGTCTTCGCCGCTAACCCATACTTTCGGTGCTTGTGTTTCATCATATGTCAACGTTACATTGTACTCTCGAGAAAGTGGAGTCGGCTTCACTTTCCCACGCCAGTACAACGTGCCCTTGCGAAGTTCACACGACGCTGAGGGATACGAGACTCTTAGCGTCATCATTTGATCGAATAAGCGGATTTTTCTCTTGGGAATGAAGTTTTTATTTGCCAAAAAACGTGTGCTCCTTTACTGGTTTGCTCTTCTCCGTTGGAGTTGTGGTTATGCCACCAGTCAGGCCATTGATATACAAATTGCCATTTTCACGTGCAGTGCGGGTAGCATTTCCTATCGCACAAGCAGCACGTTCGACAGGTGTTTTACCGAGAACCTGCTTGTACTGATTAGCAATGCCATCCTGCCCAAAGCAACTCAGCGGATCTGTAATCAGATCTTTTTTTGCCTTTTGAATCCAGCACATAAACGCTGTCCGCTTGTTGGGTACTTCGTTCCATTTGTCAGCAAAGTTTTCTTCGTGCATAACGGGATTTTCAATCCAGTATTCAGTTCCTCTTACTTCGATAAATTGTGGCATCTTGTTGATGATATTGCACAACGCTTCATATACACTGGACTCACCATTATAAGAAAGGGCCGCAAGTGTAGTAATGATAATGGAGATGGGGGCATCCTCATTGTTGTTTTGGAAAGCAATGTCCCGGTGGCGTTTCAGTAATTGAATTGCCTTTTGCAGTGGAGTACGAATTTTGTAGGTTGGAACCTTGGCAATATCTACATTATTCCTAGCTGCATAGTGGCTTTTTTCAATGTGGAGGATGTCCTTCATCCGTTCCTCAAACCACGCATGGTATGCATACGGATCGCTAAAACGGGGTTCATAACCACCCCATTCATTCTTGTGGGTCAACTTAATTGCAGTCAAATATGGCTCTATGTAATATGTGTTTCTGGGCACACACGGAAGGATATCCATGTGAAACTCATCATATTGCATAGTCCAGCATCGCTTTCCTTCTTCTTGGAGCATCTGTTTGTACGTTCCATGAGCCTTTAAACGATCTCCAACAAGACCTTTAACACGGCCCAGTGGCAACATGCCGCCATTCTTCAAAAGGCATACCAAGTCGACATCATACTCATCTTTTTCAGTGATGGGACGAACTACCGTTCCAAGATTCATAGATCCTTGCGGCGTAATTTTGACATTGTAGGGGATGCCGTCGGAAAGCCATGTCCCCACAGCAGTGTAGCTTTTAACCGCTTTATCAAGCATGGTGGGAGTGATATTCAATTCGTCGGCAATCTGGCTCAGCCAAATGCTAAGCTGCTTTTCTTTTTCAGTCATTCTCTTTACCTCCGATCGTAATGGTTTCAAAGAAACCGTTGTAGTCATCATAAATTCTGAATCTTGGATACACTCCTGGCATATACCTGCGGCCAACCTCAAAGGCTGCAGATACGGGCATTGCAGGGAATACACCTATCTTCTGGACTTCCGGATATGTATTTTTGATTTCATCACAAGTGGACTGGTAGATGCTCCAGAATGCGGCCAAATCTGCGGGACTTTGGATACAATCCACACCGAAACGAGCTGCTCGGATGAAATATAGGATATCTGCGTCGTATACCTCAGTAATGCGTGTAGTTGCAATATCGGCAGTCAGAGAAAACACCAGGGCGATCCTACCACCGTCGCGAACGACTTGCTTTTTTGCAGAAAAACTATTAGTCTGTTCTTTGGTGCTCCAATTCCAGGAGTCACATGCACGAGAGAACTGGAAGACATCAGCACGTGCTTTGTCACCAATCATATAACCTAGCTTCATAATCAATGGCATGGGGGCAAGCGGGAATACCGAAAAGTGTGCGTTTGGATCTTCTTCCAAAATAGCGCTTACAGTTAAGCCAAACCTGCGATTTAATGCACGGACCGCACTTTCCCAATAACCGGGAGAATGATAATCCTCTTCAATTTCAACTTTAATACGCTGCCCACGAACCGAGGCAACTCTTTTTTCAGGCATGACTGCATCTGCACACTGATTGAAGTTAATTGTCACTGGAGTACGGCCCTTGATTGGTGAGCTGACCATAAGTACTTCGGAAGGTTCCTTATAAATCAAGCCGCACTGAGTGGCGATGGCTTCCTCGTGCTTGCGCTTCATTTCTAATAGGTCGGCTTCTGGATATGAGTTGGGGAAATCGTCTATCAGCTTATGATGATCAGGGCAGAGAAGCATGAGATTGCAGAGCTTATCAGAAAGCTGATGAGAACGGAGAACGTCACCCCGAGGACCACTGGAACTCGATGATACAATGTGGGCAACATTGGACTTGTTAAACTCCCTCAATGTTAGACCATCAAAAAATACGGGCTTATTACATCCTTCAAACTGACACCTGCCAGCAGCGTTGGCACATAGCATGCGCAATGTAAGCTCCGAAGGATCAGGACCGCGATTAGACTTACGGGTCATAAATTCGCTACACCTCTTTTCTGGAATCCTTTTTGCTTATTCCCATACCAGGATCTATATCTAATGAATGCGTTGGGTAGCCGGGGCAGATACTGCCCCAGCTACTTGCCGGCATCACTTACTTTTCTTTACGAACACCCTTGAACGGGGTTCCGTCCTGCTTCACATCCATGAAGCGGCCGGTGTTCGTGTCGCGTTTGACCCATTTGTCCGTCTTGGGGTTGTAGGTCTGCGAGCGCTCTCTGACAGCACCGTTTCTTTTGCCGTCGCCCTTGGGGGGATTTGTTGCCATTGCTCTTCACCTCCAGTCATTATCAAGTACGAAACGGAGATATGTATCTTGCCGCTTTTCGCCTAACTGGAGTATAACACAAATTAAATATCTTTTCAATATGTTGAGTAAAATATTTTACTTTTTACTATTTAAGTAAACGACTTGAATTATTTGGATTGAGGTGGTAATATACAGACATATCTAGACAGGAGGGGAGTTATCATATGCCACGTGCCGTTGTAACCCCGGAACTCACCGAAATACTAAGAAGTATTCGTCTTCAGAATAAAATTCAGGCTAAGCTACTTGCAGAGCACATCGGCAAAAGTCCAGCATATATTTCCAAGCTTGAGAGTGGAAATATACAGACCATAGATACCCGTGAGTTGTACATGATTCTCCAGTATATTTCCGGAGGAGAGGAAAATACAGCGCAGCTGGCAGAAAGAATCTACAGCACATTAAAGGTTCGCTATTCTGCAAAAGAAATTGAAGATCAGCTTTGGTTTGTAAACTATGATACTGTAGAGCGAACTCTTCCAATTCCAGAGAGCCTTATTGCCGAGATTAATGCCCTTATCCAAGATGTCGGAATCTCTCTTCGGCAGCTTAATCAACGCATTAATGCAAATGAAGCACTGTCACCGGAAGAGATTGAGGATGAGCGGATTCCGTTCAATCATTGGTATCACAAGACAAGGAATGATAGAGCTGCCCAATCTATTAAGATCAAGTTGCCCGAAAGTACGATGAATGCAATTCTGGAATGTAAGATTGATGCATGTCCATATGTGTTTGTTTATTGCATTCTGTATTATGTCCTGAAAGTTAAATACTACGGTGATGTCGTTCAAATTTCTGATGAAGAAAATTCTTCGCTAATCGATGAAACTGTAAGGATTTTGAACTTGCACAAATTCTATTCGATTACTGAAAAGGAAGCTGTAGCAGCCGAGATAGAATCGAAAGAAGAAGTGCTGGAACGCTTAAGCTCTTTTGACAGAGATAATATAGAGATTCTTAATGATATCCTCTCTGGATTTCAATTTGCATCAGAGTATAATATCAAAAGTACCAACGGACAGTTGAAAAGTTTTAGTGAAAATATGCACTGGGATCTCGGCTTTATGTTAAGAATAATCAGCATGAATTTTAGGGATCTGGAAAGAACAAGTGTAAGCAATAAAAAGAATTTGATCGCGGAAATAGAAGAACTGATAAAGAAGTACTCTGAGATACCTGATCAGCAAAATATAATTGAAAGCTATTGATAAGTCGGCTGGCAATTGTATGCCAGCCGACTTTTTTACCTTGCCATTTTGCACTATCATATTATATCCCCTAGAATAGAAATGGAGGAAATAATCATGTACATAAACTACAAACCAGAGACCAAAGCGCAAGCAGTAGAATTGCATAACGCCGGAAAGTCGGTAACCGCAATCAGTAAAGAACTGAACATCTCAGAAAGCACTCTGAGAAATTGGTTCTTGCAATATTCTACTCCACAATCCGTAACCGAGGCTCAGATCAGCCATGAAGTATCCAGACTGACGACAGAGTGTATGCATCTAACGAACACCATTGAAATTATTAGGCAATCCGGTTTTGTAAATGAAGTTTCTTTACAACGTCGCTTAGAATTCGCCCTGAATCTTTACAATCAAAACGTTGGGTATACTGCACGAGAGCTACTTGTCCCGCAACATATTTTCTCCTTTTCACGGTAAAAAGCTGCATTTATTGAGCAACCACTTATTCCCGTATTAACATATGTGTTTTCTATTCGCAACCAGACATCTTGACCGTCCATCTTCTCACAATCGGATTACTCCTCCACTCCTCTGCCTCCTGCACTCAGGCCGTAGGACAATCGTGATTCCCCGCATAACGTACTCCACGCAGGGGATCGCCACACTGTTGCCCAGGGCTTTGTAACGGGCGGAATCTGATGACCCTGGGATGTTTGTCCAACCGTCTGGGAAACCCTGCAAGCGCTCGCACTCAAGGGGCGTCAGGCGGCGAATCAGGTTATGGCTCTCCACAATGCACTTATCGTCGCTGACATACTGATTGCTGATGCCCTTATGGTCTGACCGAACCAGCGTGCCAACCGCATCCTGATAAGGCTGCGCTACCAGATCTGTGGCATCCTTGTGCTGCCGGGCGCTTTCCGTGCTGACCACTTCGTTCTCTGTGAACACATCCACCCGTTGGCGACTGAAGACTGCGTGGTGATCTGTTGCCGTCAGGGTGTAGGCAATGTCTTTCTGATACCCGATCCCATTACCACCGTTCTGTGGCTGACGGTCAATGGCATTGCCGACGATACAGTAAACGGATGTATCCTGCTCCACAAGAGGAGCATTGTTTCCTCCAGTGCCATACCGTGCGGACATGGTAGGTGCCACCCTGTGAGGGCCGGCATAGCGGGCATCTATGCCGTGGTTCTCGTAGACCAGCGGCTGGTGTTCATGCTCCTGAGCACGGAGCGTCCCGCTCACGTCTTCGGAACAATCCATGACGCTGCCGCCCTGATCGTTTAGGCATAAAACGCTCGGTACCATATTTGTGCCGCTGTCAGACGCCTTCAGGGTCGGTGCGCATTCCTCCTGATAGCCAACACCTCCGGCCTTACTGCCTTGGCCTGCGGAAAAGCCAGCAGCAATAAATGTCTGCTGCTTCATACCCGGCTGTGCGCCCAGCGCACCGGCAACATCGTGCAGATCCCGAACCTCGTCTCTCTGGTTCGCTGCGAACGCAATGGGCCGAATTGCTCCGTCGCAGCCTTCATTCTTCTCCCCATCCGGCTGGGTGACGAAGGTCTGCATCTGCATATTGCTGGCCGCCATCAACGCTCCGGATACGCCGTGAAGGTCGATTCCCTCGTCCCTCTGGTTGATATGGTAGGCTTCCAGTTTCGTGGGTCTGCCATCCGGCAGAACGAGACTGGCTTGAATCTCCAGCGCCCGCTTCAGCTTTTCAGGAAGTTCCTTTCCCCGTTCAACGGCTCTACGCAGGATACCTAAGCAAGCTTTCCTGGTCAAATAGTATCTTTTCGGCGGATCGTCCTGCAAAATCCGCGACAAGGAAGATCCGTTTTCTTCTCTGGGGGACACCCCAGTATTGAGCGTCGAGGCATCTCCACGCCAGGGAGAAATCAGCTCCCAGTATGATTCGCCCAGCAGATTGCCATGGCCAGGGGTAAGGTCGAGGGATTGAAACACCACCGACCTTAATTCGGACAATCTCCTCGAGGACACACCGGAAGTCTTCTCCTTTTGGCGTTCCGCTGGAGAAAGCTCCGGGAACGTTCTCCCACACCATGAATCGAGGTCGTATATCGATAGCTGCTCTGCCTCGTAATTCGT
>OGQC01000171.1_pt1 | contig 39056 bp, 39 predicted proteins | sample 1553081 | NCBI WGS metagenome assembly OGQC01 (sample SAMEA2580267, study PRJEB22360) | human gut metagenome | biome: human gut; feature: human-associated habitat; material: faeces | place: Denmark | collected 2008/2010
AAAAGTAACTCCCCCGGGTAGCGGCCGAGCGCCGCTTTCCCCTTTACAAGGCCTGCCGGCACGGCCATTTTATTTCTGTACGCGAAAGGATGCGCCGCCGGAAGCACAGGCCTCACCAGATCTCCCGATTCGCCGGCGATACGCTCTATCACATCTTTTACACGGCGGTATTTCATATCGAGCTGCCCCTCATAGGTGAGATGGGAAAGCTGGCAGCCGCCGCAGTGTTCATAAACGGAACATTCCGGCATTGTGCGGAAAGGGGATTCCTGCTCTATGGAAAGCAGTTTTCCCACAGCATAAGATCTTTTCAGCAGAGTGATTCCCGCGGTGACCATTTCCCCGGGAAGCGCCCCGTGAACAAATACGGTGAATCCGTCCACACTCCCGATCCCTTCCCCATGGACACCCAGATCCCTGATTGCCACCGCGTATGCTTCATGGATTCTAACCTGCGCCGGATCGTATTTGATACCGGCGTCTCCTGATTTCCTGTTTTTCATAATGCCAGATCCGCCACTTCCTTATATCGGTATCCAATCCGTTGTACGGCATCTTCCGCCTTGTCCCTGTCCGCTGTCCGATGGACGAATATGACATATTCATCACATTCCACATCTATAAAGCTCAGCTGAAATCCTTTCCTGCGCAGGGCATTGTCATAGTCGGCAAAAACAGAAGGGGCGGAAATTGACTTGTTTCCATACGTTCTGAAATCCGGCAGGTCGGCAGACATGCCGAAATTCCCCGTAAGCGCGCTTTCAATCCGCCATTCCAGCGTTTCCACATCCTGCTTCCAGTCAAGCCCCATCAGGAAAAAAATATGACTCTCTTCCATGTATTCCATCACACAATGAAGCGTGCTGCCATATTCCCAATCCGGCCCCGCATCTGAATAATCTTTCAGCGTTCCAAAAAAGGGTGCCAACTTCTTCTGCATTTCTTCCGTCAGGCAAAGTCCCGCCAGCGCTATATATCCTTTTCTTTCCGTTTCTGAAACAAGAGGAAAATCTTCGTCACTCTGCACTTCTTCCTTCGCTTTCACCGCCGGATCCGGTTTGACCAGCCGCCTCGACCAGGGAAGTCCGGTGAAGGTGCTTTTCAGATACAAGTATATCAGCGTCCCTCCGCCGATCAGCACCCACTTCGCTTTGGGAAATCCGATGGTGAACCAGACCGCAAAAGCAAAACACCACGCGATAATAAGGACGGCATAAAATATTTTTTCTCTTCGTGCAATCCGATGGTACTCTTCTTCTGTCATGATTCCCTCCATGCTCTGTCTATAATCGGCCTTATCCGCTGCGGCTGCTTTCCTGATCCTGACTTTTACTCCATTCCATTATACATGAGGAATGAAATATAAAAAACGCGTACCGATGCACCAGTAAAACCTTTCTCCCGGCAATCTTCCCCAAATCCGTGAAGCAAAAAAGAATGTCCGCATTTTTTCAGGAACGGCATATCAAATCAAAAAACTTCTCACCGCTCTTTGCAAAAAGAGTTTCTTTCTTCTATTTCCGCCAAAAGTGTTCGGCGTCATATTCTCAGCTCCTGTCCTATCCGAAAGCATATTTTGCTCGCGAAATCCGCCGCTTGCTGCCTGCCATTATTTCATTTATACTGAGGACATTCAATATTTCCAAGAATACAGGATGAACATATGCTGAATAAAAAAGTAAAGTGCCTCTTCCAAAATACACTTTACTTTTTTATTTTACATTCGATTCATCTCGTCTAAAGTAAGAGCAAAACTGCCGGCAAAGTGTTCCAGAAACCAGTCCACTTCTTTCAGGTGCAGATTTTTTAATTTATTTTCCGTTGTGCGGAAAGCTTCTTCAAATTCGCTGTTCCCCGCCTGTATTTCTTCGGCGCATTTCAGGTATGCCGACAACGTGTCCGCCGATTTCGCCAGCGGCCATAAAGGATCGTTTTCCATGTCTAAAATATAGGGGCGGTAGGTGTCTTTCAATTCGTCGGGAAGCGTTTCCAAAAGGCGTCCTCTTGCTTTATCTTCTATCTCTTTATATTTATCATGCAGATCCTCTGTGAAATATTTCACGGGAGTGGGCATATCGCCTGTAAAAACTTCTCCCGCATCATGATAAACAGCCAGCATGGCGCAATGCTCCGCATCGCAGGGTTCATGAAAAATTTTTTCACGGATCACTGCAAGTCCGTGGGCAATCATGACGGTCTGCAAGGTATGCTCCGCGTCATTTTCCGGAAAGGAATTCCGCATAAGTCCCCAGCGCTGTATATATTTCATTCTTGCAAGGTACGCAAAAAAAGTATGCATATTATCTCCCCTTTATTCCATAAAGCCAGAAATGACGAACCGGGCCGCTGCCCTGTCCGATGGTTTCGTCTTTTGCCGCCTCGATAGCGCCGGTAAGATATTCTTTTGCTTCCGCAGCAGCCTTCGTCAGCGTTTCCCCTTCCGCCAGTTTGACGGCGAGCGCTGCGGAAAGCGTGCAGCCCGTACCGTGGGTGTTTTTTGTCTTAATTCGCTTTCCTTCATAACGATAAAATTGTTTCCCGTCAAAAAGGATATCTACCGCATCATGAACCAGGTGCCCGCCTTTCACAAGAACCGCTCGGCAGCCGTATTCCATTATTCTTTCCGCCGCGTTTTCCATATCCTTTTCCGTTTTTATTTCCAGTCCTGACAATACTTTCGCTTCGGGAATGTTTGGCGTGATAAGATCCGCTTCAGGAATCAAAATATCTTTATACGTTTCAATGGCTTCTTTTTCCAAAAGGACGGCGCCTGTGGTGGCAACCATGACAGGATCAACGACAATTGCCGGTCCTTTGTGTCCGCGGAGAAATTCCGCCACTGCCGAAACGATGGCAGGGGTGCTGAGCATGCCCGTTTTGACTCCGTCCGGAGGAATATCGCTGTATACCGCTTCCAGCTGGGCGGTCACCATCTCCACGGGAGTATTCACCACCATGGAAACACCGGTCGTATTTTGCGCGGTGAGTGTGCAGATGCAGCTCATGCCGTAGGCGCCAAGAGCAGCAAAGGTTTTTAAATCCGCCTGTATCCCTGCACCGCCGGAGGAGTCTGAACCGGCAATAGTAAGTAGTTTCTTCATCAGTCTTCCTTTTTCAATTTTTTCAAAGCCGGAGTGAAATAGGCAATGAGTTTTCCCTGTTTCCACGCCATATCATAGTCAACAACGGAGATGGATGCCAAATCGGGCTGAATACCCGCACCTGCCGCTTCAAGAAGGTAGGACTGGAGGAAAGGATGGTGTCCCACTAAGGCCAGCGGTCCTCCGTCCGTCATGAGATGATTCTCAATCCGCCTGAAATCGTCCTGTAAAAGTTCTTCCGTCAGGTGGAGCCCTTCGGCAAAACATTCTTCCGATAAAATCCTCGCCGTCTGGCGGGTACGCATAAAAGGGCTTGCGAAAATGCGGAGCGGCCGGTCTTTCAAAAATCGGGCAAGCATGCGCGATGTGGTCCGCACCTGTTTCTTTCCTTCTTTTGTCAGCCGTCTTTCTCTGTTCGGCACATCTTCCGTCTGGGGAACAGCTTCCCCATGCCGCATAAGAATTAAGTACATCGCTGCCTCCTTATTCCGATTAATTATCTGATTCTTTACCGTTCTTATCCATATCAGCAGCGGTAAAGAATCTTTTTTCATTATACTGGTCTTTTTCGTCTTTGCTGGTCGCGTATTTCACAGATAAATTTTTCCCGACGGTTGTAAATATCTGTTCCACAGGCCCGCCATTGGCAAGGACTCTGGAAATAGCAGCACGTCCGTCCTTCACCCTGACAAGTGCCGTAATTTCATTCTTCATGGCTGTTTTTGTTTTTCCATTGTCTTCAGGCACCTGTACCCGTTCGGAAAGTTCCACGACGGACAGTTTCTTCAGCTGCTCCGGCGCCATGTACATGCGGTCTGCCGGAAAATTGAAATATACGGTGCCATCCATGATGCGGAGTGCCCGCGTTTTGATATAACTTCCGCTGGGCTGGGCAGGCTGGGCATGATCAAGGATAAGCGCTCCCTTCTGCCCCTTACGGATCACCAGGTAAATCGTTTCTCCTGTTTCCGGTTCCCGCTCTCCTTCCCACTTCGTTTCCGTTATGGGTACGTTCACCGCTATGTAATTCCTGTCATAAAAGTTCCCTTGGAATTCGATCGCCGCCGGCACCTCATATTCCTCTCCGTCAAGAAGGGTGGAACGGTAATCCGCCCTTGTCCATACCAAAAAGGCAAGTTCAAAAATAGCAGTGATCAGGACGAGAAGCAAACTGTATTTTCTATTCACGGCGTTCCCCTCCTTCCTCCGTTTTCCTTTTCGGCAGATCGGACAAGAACGCCGATTGATCCGCAGGTGCTGCCGGCTGCCGATCCCGTCGTACAGTCTTCCTTCCCGGTTTCCGCCTTATCTTCTTCACGGCATGGGGAAGGAAAGTCAGGCAGCACACAATGATAGCAGCCGCGCCGATGACGAGGAAGAATATTCCTCTTTGCCCGAAGGAAAGCGCCGCATCAAGGACACGCACAGCACCTGCCGCGGCCAGAAGACATCCGCCGACCCATTTCAGCAGGTTGGAATCGCTCCGGTACCCTCTCCCGATAACTGCCACGGCAAGAAAAGCGGCAAAGATGGATACAAAGATGGCAGAAGACACACCGGTTGTTTCAAAAACGGCAAGGGATGCCGCCACAAGCATAATAAAAGGCGTAAGACCTCCGAGGGCAGCCAGCCGGTCCCGTTTGATACCCATCCGGGTAAGCAGGACAGCGTCAATGGCAAGAATGACAAAAAACAAAATCCATAAGGTCCAATTTCCCGAAATGCCCGTCCATACAGAGCTCCAGGAGCCCCGGCCGCGCCGCCAAAGAGACGAAGCGCTTCCGCCGCCGCGCCCCAGGAAGAAAGCATGCTGCCTGCCATCCAGGTAAGCGCCGCCGCAAGAGCAAAAAACATTGTCTGCCATAAAAGGTTGGACGCGGTCCAGTAAATAAGGAGAAGTACGCAGACCGCCCAAAACCATGAGTAACAGACGACCGCTTTATGACGCCGTTCTCCCAGAAGCCGCACCAAGAGGGGAAGCGCAAAAACAAGAAACACCCATGCCGCCGCTTCCGGCCATCCCCGGTACGGTGATAAACGGTACACAAGAACAGACGACGCCATATAGACCATACCGAGTCCTGCCGCAGGAAACGCCCAGCTCATCAGAAGAAGGAATACGCAGGACACCGCTGCAAGAACAAACCAATCCCCCGACAGCTTGAAAGACTCATTTACCATCCATACGGCGCACAAGACCGACACGCCATGAAAAACACCGGCCGCCTCCCGAATAACATCAGGCACACGGTGGCGGTAAGAAACGGAAGGAAGAAGAGAAGACAGATCTTTTCCCTTATTTCCCGCCGCGGTATTTTCTTCGATTCCGCTTCCGGCAGAAACCGTTCCCCCTGTTTCCCCGGAAAGCAGCTCTGCTGTGTTTTCAGCTTCTTCTAAGCGGACGCTTTCTGCCGGAATTCGATCCATCACAGGACGATCCTGCCACAAAATCGCCGCAATAATAAGAATGGACAGCACCAAAGGCACAAGGGCCATCATAAACTGCTCATCCTGAGAAAGACCGTTCCATACGCCGGCGCAGATGAAAATCAGACCGGTGAGGAAACATACGGCAGCCAGCACGAAAAGCCCTTCGCCATGAGAATGGCGTTCTTCATTCCTGTATAAAGAAATAAGAGAATCTCCCGCTTCACGGGTAATAATTTCTTCCTTCACCCAACGGGGTACTTCCTTTTTCAGCCATTTAAAGTGAGTCATAACTTAACTCCCGCCTGTCAATAAAAAAGCAGTGATGAAAAGAATTTCGTTTCCACCACCGCCGAGTCTTAAATTATTTTACGATAAGCACGGGATACTTGCCCCGGCTTACGATATAGCTGGAAACCGATCCCATGAAAATGCCCTTCAGCGGACCGAGTCCCCTGCTTCCCATGACGATGAGGTCGCACCCTTTATCTTCAGCAATGCTGAGAATGACCGGTCCGGGCGAACCGATTTCAAAAACCGTTTCATGCGCCACGCCTTCAGGAACCATAGCGGCAGCTTCTTTCAAATCGCGGCGGCACTGCGCTTCCAGATCCTCTGAAAGCTTGGAAGTAAGGCAGCCTTCCGCAATGGATACCTGGTCAAAATTGCTCATGGCGGAAACCATATTGCACACGGACACAATGTAAAGCTTCGTACCCTCGCCTGCAGCCGCCAGATCCGCAGCTTGCGCCATCGCCTTTTTCGCGTGGGCAGAACCATCATAAGGAACAAGAATATTCTTATATTTCAACATAGAAATCCCGCCTCTCTTTTCTTTTGAAGGATTTTATTTTTTTCATTATATCATGTTTTTTATCAACCGTGTTTCAAAATGTTCCAGTATGTTTCGCCTGTTCCAACGGATTTCCAACAAAAACGGAAAACCATAAACTACACTAAAACAGTCAATCTGACAGGCCGTAGCCATTATTGCTCCGCTGCCCTTTAAACAGCAAATCTTTACATTTTAAAAAGGATCCTCGTATTCCTTAATACTTAATTCTCTTTCAAACTTTAAACTCCCAATTGCTTTTTTAAAGCATTTTGCAGAACATTTGAAAAGTTTATATTATTATCTGTCGCCAGAGTATCAAGCCAACGGGGAATAGAGAGCGTTTTCTTGACTGATTTCGTATCATGCATTTTACGATATTTAAAAGTATCGGCACTTACCCAGACGATACAGTCAGATGGATCTTCAAGACGGATATCCTGCGGCATAGAAGGATGCGGAATCGGTTCTTTGTTTTCTTCTTTATCCCAAAGCATCAAATTCAATGCGTCTTCCGCCATTTCTACCGCTTCCACCATCGTATCGCCTTGTGTATAACATCCCTCTATATCAGGAAAAAAGATAGAGAATCCGCCTTCTTTTTCCGGATGGAATATAGCCGGGTATACATATTTCATAAATGATTACCTCCTTTTTGATGTAGAAATCATTTTCTTATCCCCGCATCTTTTAAAATTCCGTTTGCTAATCCTGTCTTTACTTCTTTTGCTCCATGGCGGGGGACTTGAAACTTTTTATCAGTCATGGGACTTATCCAGATATCATGGCTGCCGCCGCTGCGCAGTTTATAACATCCTGCTTTTTTTAGTATCTTTATCAGTTCAGAAGTTTTCATGGTTTGCATTTCTCTCTTTATCTACGCTTATCATAATACGTATTATTACGTATTTCAAGTGTAAAATAATTTTCCCTGTACTTAACACTGTCCCAAAAACTAATTTCCATTCTTATAAAGAAAATACATCAGACTCCGGTTTCCGGTCTGTGCTGTGATAAGGAATAATTTTTCTGAAATGATTTTTCCCGGCAAGCTCCCACATTTCCTTTTCCGTCATATGGTTCGGCCAGAGGACAAGTTCCGCCCTGCCGCTTTCATAATAATCTTTCGCTTTGCCGTAGCCATGGATGCTGCCTGTCATGAGCAGTGAAAGTTCAGGGTGCCGCTCAATGAGTTTCCTGTTCTCTGACCGCGACAGCTGGGCATCGGCAAGGAAATAAACCCCATTGTCATGAATCGTTTTTCCGTCCCATAAAGAAAACGTTTCATTGGGAAGGGCAAGCACTTCCCGGCGGGCAAAGTATTTTCTCCGCCCCAGACGCAGCCATTCGTCATAAAGTCCGGGAGCCATATGCACGGGAATCTCCATATTTCCTTTATTACGGAAATATGCCGCGATGGAAAGCCCTCTGCCGAAATGCGGCACAGGAAGAAGGAGCGGCTTTCCCCGCCACACCAATTCCAATATTTTATCAAGAACCGACCGGCGCATATCTGCCCCCGTACGATCGCCCGGATATGCTGCATCAAGGACGGCCACATCCGCCGTTTTCCCTTCCGCATCATCACAGACATAAAAAGAGTCATCGCTTCGGTAATCCCCCGAAAAGAACAATTTTTTCCCTTCACAGGAAATATCGTACCACACGGAACCGGCACAATGGCCGCTCCGCCCCCAGCGGAAACTGAAATCCCGTTCCAATTCCAGTTCGGGCGCTGTCGAATCAAGAATCATCGTATTCCCTGGTTTTTCTTTCATCTGCCGGTATGTCTGGTTCGTCAGAAGCACGGATCCCGCAAAGCCGAGAGACTCGAAATATCCGATCGCCCCCGTATGATCCCGGTGCGAATGGGTGACGAAAAGGTATTCTGCTCTTGCAACCTGCTCCGCTGTGAGATCAGGTACCCGGTCCAGTCCGTCCGTCGAAGTTCCCGCATCCACGATAAAAGCGTGGCGCCCTCCTTCAACAAAAAAGCAGCTGCGTCCGAAATCACCGCAGCCGCCTGCAATTGTTATCTGCATATCCATCTCCATTGACGTTATTCTTCAGTTAAGCGCCACGCATGGCTGCACCCAATATACCATATTTCAAAAAAAGCCGCAAAACTATCTTGAGCCTGCCGCGATAAGGGCGCAGATCACACCGGCAATGGCAAAAATGATGTATGCCGCGCGTTCATAATTAAAACCGCCGCTTTCTTCATCAGCATCACTGCGTATTTCTTCTTCCATCATGGGCGCTTTTATTCTTTCGTGAATTGCCGGCGGAATCAGGCCGCTGTAAAAACGGTTCAGATACCTGATGTACCCGTTCATTTCTCTGGTAAAAAACCAAAAGGAGGGCGCCGATAAAGATATTTCATTCCGTATGGCGATCGTAGAAAGGCATTCGTCAACGATACATTTCATAACCCGTTCCGGCGTGTCTTCCCTTTCTTCATACCTCCGTGAGATACTGTCAAAAAGTTCAATAGTCTTCCGCATGCCGCGCTCATCATAGCGTCTCCGCAGATCAGACGGCAGAAACTTTCGTTCCGCGCCATGGCCGGGCGCCGTTTCCCGTTCCATAAACAGGGAGAATTTCTTTTCCACCTTTTCAAACCCTCGGAACAAATCCAAAAGCGGCGCATAGGTTTCTGCATATCCGGCAAGGACATACTTCGCCACATAGATACGGAGCAGAATATAATCCGTAAGGAAAGCGGCCGCCTTCGGCTTCTCCGCCTGGTCCATATCCATACGGTTCACTTCGAGGAATCGGATAAATACACGGTGGATGCTGTAGCTTCCCTCCGGCTCGGTCGTATAGGAAAAGAAAGCGCGCCGGGCCGCCCGGACACCCATGCTTTCAAGATATTCTTTTCTTTCCACGATCCGCCTCCTCTTTTACCGCGTGCCATCAGCAGCGGATTACCGCCGGTTTTCAAATTTTTCCGCCGCCGGACCGCCGATTCCTTTCCCCGGGAACCATGCAGGAGAGATTCTTCCGTACAGCGCTTCCCGCTTCAATTCACCAGGGGAGAATGGGGAGACCTCTCTTCTTTTCTGTATTCATCAGCAAGCGCTTCCAAAAAGGACGCCACATCCCCCTCATGGAAATCAGAAATGCCATAAACGGCACATACCGCGCCGGCAAGCATTTCCTTTGTTTCTTCGTGGGGCAGCGTCGTATTGATTTCCAATTCTACCGTGCTTCCATTGTCTACGGCAGTAATTAAAACAGTCTCTTCTTTATTTTTCATCACACACCTCGCTAACTTCATCGTACAAAAAAAGAGAGTTCCCCGCAAGAAAAATATTTTTCTGCGCCTCTCTTATAAATTCTTTCTTGCCGTATGGTTCCACCCCTTATTTGTGAGTATCTCCGCGTCTTTTCCAAGAAATGCTTTTGCCGCGTACCGATCCCCTGCCAGCTGCCAGCGGAACCATGCCGTCACATAAGCGTCCGCTTCGGCCTGCACATGGCTGTGATCCGCATGGGAACGCCGTCCCATGACCATCGCTGTCTTTGCCTTTTGAAATATCTTCTCCATATCCGGAAGCGGTGTAATGAGACGATCATCCAGCCTGTCGCCGCTCACCATGAACCATGGCACATTGACTGCAGAAGCGTCATACTTCCAGCTGTTCATTTTTAATTTGTCCGCAAATGATTCTGTCACCGCCGAAACAGTGACGACTGTTTTAAAACGTCTGCCGCCTTTTCGGAATAAAATCGTTTTCACCGCGCCGACGCCTCCCTGGGAGTGGCCGCCGATCCCCAGATTTTCCTCATCAATCTTTTGAAAAAACACGCTTTTTCTGTCCGCCGCCAGCTTGTCCATGAGTTCCAGTCCCCATTCCGCCGAGTACCCGAGTCCCGTATTCCTGTCCGTATTGCCCACGACAATAAAACCCCAGCTGGCAAGATGTTCAAAAATCGGCTCATCAAGATCACAGGTCGAGGTCGTCCCGTTCAAAAGAAATACCATGGGCCATTTCCTGTTTTCCGTTTCCAGCCGTTTCGGATACCACACGCGGTAAGTATAATTTCCGTACTGTTCTTCTTTTCTTGAAACGGTCTTCTTTGCCACTTCGTATATACCGAGGCTGCGGTAGCGCTGTTCAATCTTCCCCCGATCCGCCGTCGTTATCCAGTATTCATCAGTAATGGCCTCCGCCGCGTCCGCCATGGAAAAAGAAAGGAGCCATACCCATACATATAAAATTATCTGCAGTTGTTTTTTTATCTTTTTCATATCCGCATTATACCAAAAATGAATAAACAATTAAATTTTATTCTTTGAAACGAACCACGAATAGGAACCGGCATCCATTACTTCGCCAGGGAAAGAAATTCTTTGCGCAAATCCCCGTCTGTCCTGAACCGTCCGGATGCGGAAATCGTCCTTGTAAGCGTCCCCGGTTTTCTGATCCCCCGTGCCGTCATACAGGAATGTTCCCCTTCCAAAAGAACGATCACATCCCCGGCACCGGTAATCCGTTCCATGATATCCCGTATATCCGCTCCTATCCGTTCTTGGATCTGGAGACGTTTAGAGACGGCATCGGCGATGCGGGCAATTTTTGACAGTCCGATGACGCGCCCTCTGGGAATATATCCCACAGCCGCCTTCATATTGTACATGAGGGCGATATGGTGCTCGCAATGGGAAAAGAGGGAAATATCTTTCACCACCACCATGTCACTTTCAGGAGAAGAAAATGTCTTATCGAAAGCGCGGGCGATTTCTTCATTGGGCACCGCCGCATAGGCCAGCTGCTCGGCCACCATTTCCGCAAAGCGGCGGGGCGTTTCCAAAAGCCCCTCTCTTTTGGGATCTTCCCCGACTGCTTCTATAATCAGGCGCGCCGCCTGTTCCAATTTTTTCTGATCCATTTCAGACCCCTCTCCTGTCCGGCTCCCAGATAATTTTATGGAGCTGTACCTGCACGCAGACTTCTGCCAGTTTTTCTTTTCTCACATATTCGACCAATTCACGCGTCTCTATTTTCCCCCACACGGGACTTACATAAAACTTCGGACCGCCCCGGGGAAAATATTTTATAATAATTTCCTTCATATCCTCCAAATCCGTTTTCGAGGAGACGACGAATTTCAGAACATCGTCCTCCGTCAATTCCTTTAAGTTCGGCAGCCGCATGAAAGACTTCATTCCGCTGTCTGTGCATTTGTAATCCATCGTATAAAAAAGATTTTGGGGACGGCGCGCCAAAAGCGGAACTGCGCCATTCGTTTCTATATTAATTTCATAACCCTCTTCCCCGAGGATGTCGCAGATTTCCTGCAGCGGCTGGAGCAGCGGTTCTCCTCCCGTAAAAGTAATCCGCTTCCAGGGATAGGAACGGATACAGCTTAAGAGTTCCTCTTTCGTAAGGAATTCTTCTGCGTCAGACTCTTTTAAAGCATACGCCGTATCGCAGTATGTACAGCGGATATTGCAGCCGGCAAACCGGACAAATACCGCCATATACCCCGTCCGTTTTCCCTCTCCCTCAATGCTGTCAAATATTTCCGCCACGGGAAACTTATTTTTCATATACCGCTGTATTTCCTTCCGTTTCCTGCACCGCCACACGGATACAGTGGGGAATGCGGTCGCAAAGCCACTTCGCCATATTTTCCGCCGTGGGGTTCAAACCTTCCATGATATCATTGGCGCACCGGTGGTCAAAAAGGTTGACGACATCCTTAATCTTCGTGAAATCTACCACCATGCCGTTCTCGTCAAGCCTATCATTCTGCACGGTGACAGTCACGATCCAGTTGTGCCCGTGCATTGAAGTGCACTTGCTTTCATAGTTCAGACGCAGGAAGTGCGCTCCGCTGATTTCCATTCTTTTCGTTACTGTAAACATATTATCCTTTCCCTCCGTTCCACGGGTCTTCCACCCCGTTTTCAGCAAACGCTTTCGCCCTGTCTATGCAGGTCCCGCATTCGCCGCAAGGCGTGTCGCCCCCCTCATAACAGCTCCATGTCAGTTCATAAGGCGTCCCCAGTTTCAGCCCTTCCGCCACGACACCGGTTTTATTTTTATCGGCAAAAGGAAAAACCAGATGCACCTTGCCGTATGTGCCGACAGCAACCGCTTCCCCCATGGCTTTCAGAAACCGGGGCGAGCAGTCGGCATACGCTTCTCCCGCCGCATCATCTCCATGGGCGCCGACATAAATATCCGTCTCTTCCTCTTCATAAATGCCGGCTGCCAGACTTGCCGCTACAGAAATCATGAGGCCGTTCCGAAAAGGAACATACGTAGATACCTTTCCTGCCCCCTTTTCCGCAATCTGCTCACCGTAACTTTTGTGTACAATACTCTCCGTCGAATGGGACAGAAGAGAACAATTGGAATACTGCATGATCTGCGCCAGATCAAATTCATAATGAGGCACATGGTAATACGCCGCCACCGCTCTTGCGGCATCCAACTCCCTTTTATGCTTCTGTCCATAAAAAATAGAAGCAGTGCTGACGTTTTCTGCTCCCAGTGCATTTACAGCCACGGAGAGACAGGTCGTCGAGTCCACACCGCCGCTGGATAATATAATCGCTTTTTTCATATTTCCTCCCGTTTTTTATAGTTGGTGCTCAGAATGGACAACTGCCGAAACAAATTTCCGTTTCGTTTATTAATAGATCAACTCATTATAGCACAGGACAGAAATAAGACAAACAAATATAGTATAATAAAGCTGTATTATTAAAAAGGAGGCACTATGAAGGGCGGAGACGCGGACGAATTTATCGATTATCTCATGGACGGCGGCGCCAGTGTACGCCATAAAGGATATGTCTACCATTTTTCAGGACTTGTGTACCATCCCGGCCAGCAGAGGTGGCGGGTGAGCATAGAGAAATACCGCTGGACAAAAGAACCGTTTGAAGATTTCATGGAACTCGTCTATCATTACGCATCCGATGAGGAAGAAGACTGCATCAACCACCTCACCGAAGACATCCTTTGGGACGGGAAATCTTTCTACCAGCTGGAAAAGGCTCTCACCTGGATCGACTGGTAAGAACCTCCCCCGCTATCATCCGGCAGCGCCATCAGCACCTCTTCATCCATACGGTAAAAGAACCGCCGAGGTACGCACGGCAATGCCGGTGCTACATCAACAGTATAAATCATACGGGACTGCAAAAAATTGAATCATGTGCTATAATTGATTTGTCCTTTTCAGGGACTGATTTTCATGGGGACGTAGCTCAGCTGGGAGAGCGTACGGTTCGCATCCGTAAGGTCGAGAGTTCAATCCTCTTCGTCTCCACCATGCCCTTTGGGGCCAGGCAAAACATAAGCAGGCTTGCCGCGGCAGGTCTGCTTTTTTATTAATGTATTTCCACTGCACCCGTACGCTGCCGCGGAAACCGCCCCGCAGGAAATACCGCAGCGCAAAATATATTTCGCAGATTATTTTTTCCGCTTGACATCTGCCGAAAGAAAATGCTATAGTAGGCACAACTTAATCACAGGCAATGAGAAGAAGAGTAAGCAAAACGAATGTCAAAGAGAGCTTCCGCAAGGTGAAAGGAAGTACAGGAAGTTTGCCGAACATGGTCTTTGAGCCGGATATGCCGAATCATTAAGCAGTCCGGGCGCTCCCGTTACAGAGCTGCGGTATCAGGATTTCCCTCGTACCTACAGAGGTTTGCACGGTGACGCGCAAATGAACTTGGGTGGTAACACGATCTTTCGTCCCTTATTGGACGGAAGATTTTTTATTACATTTTTTTAAGCAAGAACGTCAAAGGAGGAATTTTTCATGAAATTCAAAAAGACAATCATCGCATCCGTCGCCGCATTGGCACTCACAGGGTTTATCACAGGCTGCGGCGATGAGAAAAAAACGGCGGCTCCCGCTCTGAAAGACAGCAGGGCAGTCACTCTCAAAGTGGGCGTATCCCCCGTCCCCCACGCTGAAATCCTCGGCGCCGTGAAGGATAAGCTTGCCAAAGAAGGCATCAATGTGGAAATCATCGAATTTACCGATTACGTACAGCCGAACCTGGCATTGAACGATAAAAACCTTGATGCGAACTACTTCCAGCACAAACCGTACCTGGATGAATTCGTCCGGTCAAGAAATCTGAAACTCGTTTCCGCAGGAGCGATCCATCTGGAACCGATGTCCGTCTTCTCCAAAAAGATTAAAGACTTGAAAGATCTTCCTGACGGCGCCCGTGTAGCTATCCCGAACGATCCTACCAACGGCGGCCGCGCGCTCCTCGTGCTCCAGTCTGCGGGGCTCATCAAGCTCCGTGACGGTGCCCTCATCACCGCTACACCGCAGGACATCACAGAAAACAAAAAGAATCTTCAATTCTCTGAACTGGAGGCGCCACAGCTCCCCCGCTCGCTGGAAGACGCTGATATTTCCGTTATCAATATCAATTTTGCCCTGGAAGTGAAACTGAATCCAAAAGATGCCATCTTCACCGAAAGCAGCGATTCCCCATACGCAAACATTGTCGCTGTCCGTGAAGGAGATGAAAACCGCCCTGAAATCAAAAAACTGATTGAAGCCCTTACCAGCCAGGAATCCAAAGATTTCATCGAGAAGAAATACAACGGCGCCATCAAAGCCGCCTTCTGATTAAACAAAAGAAGATTTCAAGATAAAGGACCTCTTCTGCCGGACAAACCAAATGCCCGGTAAAAGAGGTCCTTTTCATACCAGAAGAAGGTCCGCATCATACATCGGTCTCCTGATGTCTGCCTTTCTGTTATCTTTCATTCCGCATTTTACTTCTGTCATCTGCCGCACGATTCGTAGTTTCCCAGAATTTTAAAATAACTGCACACGGAAGACAGTCCCTCCAGTGTCCGCGTATTTGAGGGATCTTTCAGCGAACCCATGACATCGATGTGGAAGAAATACTCAAAAGGTTTCCCTTCGAGCGGACGGGATTCCAGATGGGTCATATTCATACCGCCGTAGAAAAAGTATCCCAGCACATGGTAGAGTGCGCCCGGTTCATGCCTGACGGAAATGGCGAGAGTGATTTTATCCGCTTTATCGGATATTTCCATTTTCGGTGCGATGATGAAGAAACGGGTGTAATTGTTTTCATTAAAAAAGACGTTTTCTTTCAGTACGGAAAGCCCATACAGCTCCGCTGCCGTCCGGCTTGCTACGGCGGCTTGATTTTTCTTTCCGGCCTTTGAAACACGTTCCGCGCTTTGGGATGTGGAAAAATAAGGTTTCAATTTCCAATCCCGATGTTCATTGAAAAAAGGACGGCACTGGGCAAATCCCTGGGGATGGGAGTAGACCGTATCGATATCTTCCATTTCCGCCCCCGGCAGTCCCAGCAGGTGGTGCTCGATTTTTACCAGTTCTTCACCGACGATGGCGCAGCCGCAGCCCCTGATAAGGTCATAGACTTCCGTAATTCCCCCGGTGGAGGAGTTTTCAATGGGGACAACGCCGTAATCAATCATTCCTCCCGCAACGGCTTTCGTCACATCTTCAAAGAGGGGGAAATATATTTCTTCCCGCTCCCGCTCGCCGAAGTGCCGTTCCATGGCCTCATAGGTATAGGAGCCTTTCGCGCCGTAACAGCCGACGCGGATCCGTTTTTCCATAGTTTCTCCTATATCCATTTTCTCAATTTCACAAGCAGACCTTTTTCCTTTTTCCCCTCCGGCGTTGGACGCTCTACAGTGCGGACCACCCGTTTTTCCATTTCTTCCCGCCGCTTCCGCGCTTCTGTCGATTCAAAAGGGACGGGCCGTGTAAAAGCGGGCGGCATACGCAGGCTGGGCGGCGCCATGATTTTCGGCACAGTAAATTTCGGCACCTCTTTCAAGCTGCCGGCTTCCTCACGTCCCCAAGGGACATAATGGTATGCGCCGGCAGAAGGGTCGGGCACGTTCCGTTCCGCGATATACTTCGCCCCATTAAAGGGAACGCCGCGGAGACGTTCCAGCAATTGCGCCGCCATGACCTGCGGGGAGAAATAAGAGAACGGCAGTCTCGGCGCCATGCGCGCGACAGAAGAAAGAAATGCCGCCTTCACTTCCTCCGCCGTCATGTTCTCCCTGTGGCGCACCTCATCTAAAAGAAGGATCATTCCCTTTTGGGTAGGAAATAAGTTTTCATAAGGAATAACGGTATTTCTATTCCCCATCCCCGACATATCCAGGAAGAAGACAAGGAACAGGCAGGAGAGCGCCTTATCCCCCGCTTCCGCACGAAGATGGAAGTTTGCCATGACATAGTACAGGTTGCGCAGCTTCGACCATTCTCCCGCCATGGTATAGATGGAGACCTTCTGCTGAAAAGCACGCTCCAGTATATCCCTGGCGGAACAGGGATTCCCTTTCAGAGCCAGAGCGGAACGGGACTCGCCGATTTCTCCTTCCGTAAGCCCGTAGTTTTCACGAACATTCAGGACATACGCCATATGGCGTCCCACCTCGGTACGCCCCTTAGGTTCCAGCACGTATACTTTCGGTACAGCGTGGTTATAATTTTTTTCAGGAACTTCATGGATTACACGCCGGACAAGTTCTGTATGTGATCCTTCACCGGAGAGGCCGTATCGTTTAAGGAAATCGGAAAGCGCTTTATCGGGAAGCATATTCACCGTTTCCCGGGGAGTGCTTTCGCGGATCCAGCCGTCAGCATAGAGGCGGTCCAGACAGAGATCGGCGTCGCTGCCGTAAGTGGCATACAGATAAGACGGCATCTTTGCATGCACCGGTTTGCCGTCAAAATAATCCAGTATGAGTATCTCGCGTACAGAAAGACCCACTCGTCCCGCCTCCTTCTCATCATACTTTATTTTTTAGTATAGCAAAACAAAAGTATGATTAAAAGTCATAAACACAAACCACAGGAAAATTTTTGTCCCTGCACCTAAATTCCGAAAAGCGCTTTTTATCTTATCCCATATCCGGCATCCGGAATTTAATTTCCGCCTTTCGATACTAAACGCCCATGTGCGTCCCCACGGCACTGAAAACGGGAAGCAGGACGGAAAATATGATTGCCGCTGTTACAAGACCTACAAAAAGCAAAAGAGAAGGTTCCAGAATCTTTCTGAATCCTGTCAGTTTCCTTTTCGTTTCCTCTGTCATAAGGCGGGCGCTCCGCTCCAGAAAGAGAGGAAGCCGCCCGCTTTCCATTCCTACGTGGATCATGCGGGCAAGAGCGGTATCGCCAAAGGATCTTTCCATGCTCTGGGCAAAATCGCCGCCCCTCTCTATATCCTTTTTTATTTTCAGCAATTCTTCTTTTACGGCGCCGTTATCCGTTATGTCCGCTATATCGGCAAGGGCGTCGGACAAGGTTTTCCCGCTTTTCAAAAGTGCCGACAGGGCAAGCGTCACACGGATGAGGTACAGCCTCCGGATAAAAGGGAAGCGGAAAAGAAACGCATCTGTACTTCTTTTTCCCCGTTCACTTCGTAACCAGACGACACCGCCGACTGCACCCAAGAGAAGTTCAACAAGAAAATAAAACCCTTTTTCCTGTAAGAACAGGCCCAGAGCAAGCGCCGCCCGCGTCACCGCCGGAAGCGGTATGTCGAGGGCCTCAAAAAGCGCGGCAAAGGACGGCAGTATGACAGTAAGGATCAATGCAAATACAAGAAAGGAAAAGAAGAGAACAAAAACAGGATAGGAAAGAGCCGATTTCATACCGGCAATAAATTCTTCTTCCTTGCGATAGCACGCGGCGGCCAGGCGGAGCTGTTCCGGAATCGTTCCCGACAGCTCGCCTACCTGCAGAAGGGCCGTAAAAAAAGGCGGAAACGCACGGAATCCCGCAAAACTTTCCGCAATGGAGTGCCCTGCTTCGATGGTCGCCTTGATCTCGCCCAGAAGAATCTTTTCTTTCCCGCTCCGGCCGCCGCCAAGGATGTCCAAAGTTTCGGTTACGGGAATCCCCGCGGAAAGAAGTGATTCCCATTCTTCCGCCAAATCGGCGAGACGGCGTCTTTTGAAAAGGGACACTTTTTTCTTTTCTCCCGTTTTTCTGATGGTCATCGGGTGCAGCCCACGGCTTCTGAGTTCATTCGCTGCTTCTCTTTTGCCGGCAGCCGCCACCCTTCCTTCTTTTACTTCTCCGCTGTCAGCGTACGCTTTATAAAGGAACTCCATTTTACTCTCCCGCCAAAGATAAAAGTTCTTTTCGTTCTTTTTCTGTCACGCCCTTTACCTTGTATACCGCCTGGCGCAGGGTGCGCATGTCATTCACACCCGTTTCCATATAGGACAGGACCTGTGCTTCTTTTCCTTCGCGGATGAGGTTCGCCACGGCAGGGGTATTTGTCAGAATTTCACGGAGCAGTACGGTCTTCGTTCCCATCCGCCAAAGTCTTTGTGCCGACACGCAGCGAAGGACGGAAGAAATAATCAGGCGCACTTCGCTTTGTTCTTCCGCCGGAAATACATGGACCATGCGGCCGACGGCTTCCAAAGCGCGCCCGTTGTGGAGCGTACCCAAAACGAGATGCCCTGTTTCCGCCGCAGTGAGCGCCGCTGCTATGGTTTCCCTGTCCCGCATTTCCCCTACGGCAATGACATCGGGGTCTTCCCGAAGAGATTCGCGGACGCCTTCGGCAAAACTTACCGCGTCACGGCCGATTTCTCTCTGGCGGACAAGGGATTTCCCCGCGGAAAGGATATACTCCACAGGATCTTCCAAAGTCACGATGTGACGCGCTTTTTCCTTGCCGATTCCTTCCAGTACTCTTGCCATGGTGGTGCTTTTCCCGCTTCCTGTGGGGCCTGAAAAAAGGACAAGGCCGGAGGATAATTTTGCAATCTTCTCAAACCATTTTTCATCAGGATCTTTTTCCACACGGTCAAGCACGGGCAGCACACGGAGCGCCGCGCAGTCTTTTCCGCCCGCCCGGTACAGATGGAGGCGGAACCGATTTTCTCCTATGGAAAAAGAAGTATCGCATGCACCCTTTTCTTCATACACTTTTCGTTTATCCGGTGAAAGGCAGGAATGGAAAAGCATATCAAAAAAACTTTTCTCCGCTCTTTCTTCCAATTCTTTAAGTCCGCCATATTCACGGACAATAACCCTTCCGCCTTCCGTAAGATGGATATCTGTAGCCTCCGGGTAAAGGGCCAGCCACTGTTCAATATGTTTCATAGTCACTCCCATAAGAGCGCCGCTTCCTCAGGCGGGACGGCGCCGCTTTCCATTAATCGCAAAAGGGATTCTCTCAGGGAATATTGTCCCTGTTTTTTCATACATTCTGAAAACTCTTCGGCTGCCGCGTTTTTATGGAGCAGCCGCCGTTCTTCTTTTCCTATTTCCAGCATTTCAAAAACACCGGTCCGCCCGTCTGCGCCTTTCCCCCTGCAATGATCACAGCCCTTTGCCATGTATGCCCGTCTCCCGATAAACGCTTCAGGAAACAACTTTTCTTCCGCCATTTCTCTTGTAATGACCATTTCCTTCCGGCAGGCGGGACAGAGTTTTTTCACAAGCCTTTGAGAAATGATGAGGGACAGCGACGCGGAAAGCAGGTACGGCGGAATGCCCATATCTGTCAGGCGGACAGGCGCCGATACGGCATCGTTCGTATGAAGCGTAGACAGGACAAGATGCCCGGTAAGAGCGGCATGTACGGCCATTTCCGCCGTTTCCCGATCGCGTATTTCCCCGATCATCACCACATCGGGATCCTGCCGCACAAGAGAACGGAGTCCTTTTTCAAAAGTAAGGCCCGCTTTTTCATTCACTTCCACCTGGGTGATTCCCGGTATGCGGTACTCCACGGGATCTTCCACGGAAATCACGCTGATTTCAGGACGGCACACCAGTTTCAGCGCCGCGTAGAGCGTCGATGTTTTCCCGCTTCCCGTAGGACCGGTAGTGAGAATCATGCCGCTTTTCTTTCCTATTTTTGTGCGGAATATTTTCTTCTGCAAAGGAATCATACCGAGTTCATTCTTTTCAATGAAATCCATCTGCCCTGATAAAATCCGTATGACGATCGTTTCCCCGTAAACCGAGGGCATCACGGAAAGACGGAAATCCGTATTTTTCCCTTCCCTGATTTCCGAAAAACTTCCGTCCTGGGGAATGCGGTTTTCCCCCACGTCCATACCGCCCAGGACTTTGGCCCGCACCGACAGTCCAGCCGCCATATCCGGGGGCAGCCGGTACCTTTCTGTAAGAGTTCCGTCAATGCGGAACCGGACAAGGACAAATTCACGGCACGGTTCTAGATGGACATCGCTCGCCTTTTCCGAAACGGCGGCCTGCAGAATTCTCCGCATGGCAATTTCCGCATTGGCCGCCCGCAGTATTTCCATAATTTCTCCCTTCCGCAGGAAAAGCCCGCGGCCGGTTTCCCACCGCAAGCCTTTCTTTTTACACCTGCATAATGCGCATGATATTCGTAGCAGAAGATTTCCGCCGGTTTATTTCCCCCTGCCTGACCCCTGCCGCGATGACACAAAGGCTGTCCTCCCGAAAATTTTTCCCCTTTCAAAACGGCAACGGACCGATAGTGCAGATAATTTTCGTCCTTCGCATGGTTCCTCCCGGGACAGTAGAAGTCCTTCCATTTCTATTGCGTAATTGGAATAAAAAATTTACACTTGTATGTAAAGTAAAATATTTTCCGCTTTTCTTTATAGTGTACAAAAAGAGCGGATATAAATAAAGCCTTTTCGTTCCTTTGGAAGTTTCTTCATGAACTTTCACGACAAACGCATCCATCCTGCATTTCTTATCCTCACCTCTTTTCTTATTCTCATCAGTTACCGTATCATTTCAAATATCATAGCGCAAAACGCCGAAACGGGACGAATCGGACAGGGACAGGGGCCGTGGCAGCCACATCCCCGATTTGAATATGGATAACTATAAAGACGCCTGCCGCTGCAAACTCATCGACAGCTCCGATATAATGAGCTGCGTCTTCCATGAAATGCGGATGCCATAAAATGCACAAACACCCTGTGCCGGTTAAGAAATAAATATAGCGCTTATATCCGCTTTACAGCAGTCAAAAGCGTTTTCTACCGTTATCCATACTTCCTTTCCGGTCAAGATGGGAGTAAGAGGAATCCGTTACATGAAAAAACAGAAGGAGAATCTCCATGATAAAAATACTGTTTGTCTGCCACGGTAATATCTGCCGCTCCCCGATGGCGGAATTTGTTATGAAAGACCTCGTGGCAAAAGCCGGATTGGAACATTTGATTTCCATTTCATCCTGCGCGGCGACTTATGAAGAAATCGGAAACGACACCTATCCCCCCGTACGCCGGCTTCTCAACGAAAAGGGGACCCCTTTCACTAAACGGGAAGCACGGATATTTACGCCTGCCGATTACGAAGAAAGCACTTACATCATCGGCATGGATGATGAGAACCGCCGCGATCTTTACCGTCTTACCAAAGGCGACCCGCAGAAAAAAGTGTCCCTCCTTCTCGAATGGACAGGAGAAAATCGGAGTGTCGCCGATCCGTGGTACACTGATGATTATGAAACAACCTACCGTGATGTACGGGAAGGCTGCGCCGCGATTCTCAAAAGGGTCATGCCATGATTTCCGTTTACCCGGCTTTTTACAAAGACTTCCGATGCAAGGCGGACAGGTGTGTCCACTCGTGCTGTATGCAGAACTGGGACATAGACATCGACGAAGCGACGGCAATGAAATATCTCGTCATGACGGGTGAACCGGGTGAAACTATCCGTACCTCCATGGCAGGCACAAAAGGAAACCGCCGTTTCATCATGAAAGACGGCCGATGCCCTCTTTTACAGGAAGACGGACTCTGCCGCATCATTGCGGAAACGGGAGAAGAAAATCTTTGCGATATCTGTGCCATGCATCCCCGTTTTTTTGTGGAAAACGGAAATTTCGAGCTGGCTGGTGTGGGACTTGCCTGTGAAGAAAGCGTTGAGCTTCTCCTGTCCAATTCCACGCCTCTGCTTTTCATGGAAGACAGCGCCTCTTCTCTATTCGACTTTCCCACACTGCTTTCCGCTATGGGCTGCAGTCTTCCCGAAGAAGCGCTCTCCTATACGCCGACCATCAATGAAACTTACTGCCGGACCATTTTACACGCTCTTTCTCAAACGGAACCTGTCGATGAAGCATGGACAAAGAGGCTCTCCTCTCTTTCCGGATCTTTTACTTCCACGCTGAAAAAGGCGCACGCCTATCTTTCCGAAGCGCCTCTCCCGGAATTAACGGCGGTGTATCAATACATTTTCTACCGCGCCCTGGAAAAAGAACCGTTCTACGGCATAGACGCCGTCATGACATACGCCCGGCAAAGCACAGACTTCATCTTCATAGAAACTGCCGTATTCGGAGATCTCCCTGAAAACATACGGCGCTGGTCGGAACAGATCGAATACGACACGGACAATCCGGATATCCTTCTGTCGCTCATCACAAAATAATATTTCAGCAAAAAAGCAGATCCCGTTAAAGGACCTGCTTTCGTTTTCCCTTAAAACACCTTTCCTTTTAAGAGAAAAAATTCCATAAAGTTTTTTTGTATGCTCCTATACAAAAAAGAGGGACTCCACTTCGCTTGTCATAGAGATATCTTAGTATTTCATACTTGTTTTTGCCAGTTCTTCCAGAGATGGTTTCAGATAATTTCTTTCCGCGTCACTGGTCACTGCCAGGATTGCTCTGTATCGATTCTCTTTTTTCATGAAGTATCCCCGGATGTAAAGGGGCACGATGAAACCGTCGGCATCGCTTATGACCCGCGCGCCCGCCGTGTACGTATGGTCATTTAAACGGGTAATCGGTTCTATGTCCTGCAGACGCACATGGGCAAAGTCTTCGGGGAGTTTCACAAGGGCCGTTTTATTATGCTCGTGTATGGCGTCCACGATGAGTTCATTAATTGCGGGTTCAGCACCCATCAGGTAAAGGTTCGCCATCATAAGCGCCCCTGCAGACACCATATTTTGATCCTTCGCAAAGAAAGGATCCATTCCCTTTTTATTTTCTTCCGTTTCAGGAAAAGAGAAATTCATGACAAAGGCGTCAAAGCTTCCCTCATCAGAAGCGACGAGAAGCTGGCCCGCAGGAAATACTCCTCCTTTTTCCGTACTGAACGGAATCTCTTTTCCCGCCATTTTTTTCGCAGACGGCGTCATGACGAAAGGTGTATAGACGGCATGATTTCTTAAAATGATTTCCTTTGTAAGAAAAGGAGCTGCCTGCCTGTAAAGATCTTTTACGGCATCTCCCGGACTTCTGCGGAAATCGGCAGTCAATTGCCTGTCGGCTGCCGTGCCTGTACCCGTCTCTTTATGGGCAGGTTCTGCCAAAACGGCGGACATGGATGAAACGGTAATCCCCGCCGCCAAGAGTGCTGTCACGAGTCTTTTCATCGAAGTCCCTCCGCGCCTTTTACTAAAACAGGCTCCATGATCCGGCCTGTGGCCTGATTGGTATAAATGGCAGTGGCTCCAAGTTGTCCTTTATCTGCTGACGCGATGAAAAAGACATAAAAAGGCGCTTCCACCCCGTACTGTTCCACAAAAAGAAACATGCTTCCATAAACAAACTCGGTCTGTCCGTCTTTTTTATAGACGAAACGATTGTTGCTGTCTTCTTTTTTCATGCTTTCCCGGATAGTTTCAAGATTAAAAGTCCGGTTCTCTCCCAGGATATCAATTTTTTCCGGATGGGCTTTTTCCATGGCCCTGATGATTTCATTCCAGCCGGCGATATCTTTCTCTTCCAATTTTACAGATACAACAGCCGCCTGATGAAAGGCATTCTTCGTCTCCATTTGCAACTGGGAAAATCTGCCGGCTGCAAAAAGTTTTCCGAGCTGCTCGGCCATCATTTTTTCATGGACTGTATCGCCTTTTCCAAATAATCCCATCCGCCTGACAGCAGGGAGGATTTCTTTCTCTACTTTTTCCTGGTTCCACTCTTTCTGCAGTTCTTTTCCCACATATGATTTATCTGCTTCCCGGATGGTCATCTCATTTCCCAGCGGAAGAATATGTCCGTCCGCCATTTTTAAATCGGATGCCAGAGACAGTCCGCCTGCTGCCAAAGCAAGCGTGAGCGCCATAGCACATATACGTTTTTTCATAAATGCTCCTTTCATGAGCTGTCTTTAATCATTTTCTTTCATTATATCAGACTCCGAAAGCATTCCCCAAAAGCCGCTGCACGACAGAAACAGTAAGCGTCATCCGGAGCGGATGTAAAGGATCTATGCCCTTGATAAGGAAACCGCAGGTACAGCTTGAAAACCTGTACCTGAAAACGATCTTTTTATTCTCCCAACTCGCGGCGGATAAGTTCACTCTTCAATGTTTGCAGCTTGTCGGACAGGTTGATTTCCATCAAATCAGGATTAAGGAGACGTGTATATTCCGGCCAGAGTGTGTCCATCTGCTTATCTGCATAGCGGATGATTTCAAAAAGTGCGGGCAGCGGAAGGTTCCTGCCGTTTTCTACGACGGGCCTCAGCAGTTCCTCCACCGTATAAGTGCCTGCTTTCAGCTCTTTCCTGCGCCATTTCGCCGATTCCGTGACAAGAGTAAAGTCGCCGCCGTCCGCCGCTTTTTCATCATGGAGGCAGACAAGGTCGGTAATCATTTTTCCTGTATCTTTTTTATAGAAACGATAGACCGTCTTGATACCGGGGTTCGTCATTTTTTCCACGTCATTGGAAAATTTCATAACAGGAACCTCTTTACCATCCGCTTCTTTCACCGCCATTTTAAAGACGCCCCCCAGCGCGGAAGTGCCGTCGGCCGTGATGATTTTCGTACCCACGCCCCACGAGGTGACGGTGCAGCCCTGCGCTTTGAGGGACTGGATGGTATATTCGTCAAGATCGTTGGAACCGGAAATAATGACATCAGGGAAGCCGGCTTCGGTAAACATACGGGTCGCTTCCTGAGAGAGATAGGCGATATCTCCGCTGTCGATGCGGATCCCGTATTTCCCGGGAAGCCGCCCCTCTTCTTTTAGTTCTTTAAACACCTGAATTGCATGGGGTACGCCCATTTCAAGGACATTATAGGTGTCGGCCAAAAGGATGAGGTTGTCATGATACTGGCGAACGTATTCGCGGAAAGCATCTATCTCTTCATCAAAGCTCATGACCCAGCTGTGGGCCATCGTACCGAGGACAGGAATGCCGAACTGTTTTCCCGCTTCCACATTGGATGTGCCGTTGAACCCTCCGATCATGGCGGCCCGCGCGCCCCAGAGCCCGGCAGAATGTCCCTGCGCGCGGCGGAGACCGAACTCCATCAGGGCGTCTTTCGGCGCCACAGTACGCACACGCCGTGCTTTCGTGGCGATGAGGCTTTCATGGTTCATAATCATGGATAGACCCGTTTCGAGAAGCATGGCTTCTGTCGTAGTGCCATGGAAACGAAGAAGCGGTTCGCCGGGAAAGACTACAGTGCCTTCCGGTACAGCATAAATATTTCCTTTAAATCGGAAGTCTTTCAGATAATCAAGAAAGGCGGGATAAAAAATATGCAGACTTTCCAAGTAATTGATATCTTCTTCATCAAAACGGAAATTTTCTACAAACTGCTGGAGATGCTCAAGCCCCGCCACGATAGTGTAGCCGCCGTTAAAAGGATTCTTTCTGTAAAAACGGTCAAACACGACTTTCCGTTCGTGGCGTCCTTTGTTGAAAAGGGCATTTGCCATCGTCAATTGGTATAAATCGGTAATCAAGCCATTCATTTTTATTCCGCCTTTCTTTATATACTTATTCTCGAGACTTATTGTTTTTCATTTCCCTCACCACAGCAGCAGATCCTTCCCGTTTGTTCAGGATGGCGTCTCACCGTCCCTCGTCATTCGGCACTTTTAGCTGCCAGCTGACAGCTCACAGCTGATAGCTTTTATCTTCTTACGACTTCCTCACTACGGGTACAGATCCTTCACATTCGTTCAGGATGACGATTAACGTTTCTCTTATTATGATGCCCTTTCCTCCAATCGTCATTCTGAACGGGGCAAACATTCCTTATAGGAAAGATGGGAAACGGGATAGTGACACGGAGTGAAGAATCTGTTACTCCGAATGAAGTCCCCCCGTCAATACCGCTTTTTGCACAAGGATCATGGAACCCGCCGCCAGAAGAAGCTGCTGGCGCACGTAGTGCGATTAAGGATACTCGCTTGCCGTAATGATTTAAATCGTAAAAGAATAGTTAGCTTGCAGCTGACAGCTGACAGCTCACAGCTAACAGCTATCAACCAGCAGCTAATCAAACACATACAAAAAAGACCCCTTTCGAGGTCTTTTTCATTACCTTTATCCCTTGAACACCAAGTATTAGAAGTTGTAGTTCAAAGACACGGTAGCAAGATCATCATAATCTACGCTGTCATCTGTCTTCACATTGAATGCATATTCACCGTGGAGGCGGATATTCTTTGCCAGAACGACATCAGCATTGGCCAGCCAGAACTTGCTGTCCACATTAAGAAGGGAGCTGGCTGGGAATGCGGTGTAAGTGCTGCCGCCGAAATAAGCGCCGGCTTCATTCCTTACATACTGGGCGGCTACTCTGAAGGTGCCCAGTTTTTTCAGGTTATAGTGTCCGAAACCGAGGCCTGCTGTCCACATTTGCGGATCACCTTTAGGTTCCGTATTCTTGTAGAAATCACCAAATATGTCAACAGCATCGGTTACTCCTACGGTGAGGCCAGCGCCCCAGATAGATTTTTTATCAGCATCAGCCGCGCCGACAGTCTTAATGTATTCCGCGTCATAGCCGATACGGCCGGTCTGTCCGTAGAGACGGGCATAAACGGTATCATCTTTTTTCTGCCCGTAGTCATTAATCCATGTATTCATACGGCCATAACCTGCTTCCAGAGTCAGTTTGCTGTCACCAATGAAAAGCTGTGCGCCGTCAAAGAAATCATCATAATACATACCGGTCTGACCAAGGGTAAGGAAGTTACGCCCTAAGTTCATGCCGACTTTATCGCCGAACTGATGATGAACAAAAAGCACATCCATCTTTGTATTCGCATCCGCATCGTCTTTGAAGTTCATATTGCTGGTGAAACGGCCACGTACATAGGTGCTGTCATTCACTTGTGCCTTGGCATTGATACGCATACGGCCATCCCATCCATCAGCTTTTCTGGAGCCGTCTGTATTGTATCCTTTTTCTTTCCAGCGCATGCGGGCATCACCGAACCAGGAAATGTTGCCGACTTTCTTTTCCAGGTTGCTTACGCGGACGCCGAGGTTAGCCAGTTCATCAGCGTATTCCCCTGCCAGTTTATCCAGGGTTGCTTTCTGTTCTGCATTCAGCTGGTCTTCACGAGCCATCAGACGGGCGATAACCTGCGCCAGTTCATAACGGGTCATGTTTCTTTCGCCTTTGAATGTACCATCCGGATAGCCTTCTACAACGCCCTGATCGGAGAGATCGGACACTGCCTGGTAGGCCCAGTCATCAGGGGATACATCAGAGAACGGATTGGCAGCGTATGCGGATACGCCTGCGGTGAGTGCTGCAACGGCAGCGATTGCGAGAATTTTTTTCATATTCTTGCTCCTTCCGAAAAAATAATATGTCCTCTATATTTTCAGGAAGAGAGAATACAACTCGAGTTACCGTGTTTCCTCTGTTTCTTCTCCTATTCCTGCAAGCACAACCGAAAGGACCGCGCTTATGCTCCGCATTATTTTATCATACGTTCTATTTTTTTTCAAATTTATTCAAATTATTTTCTTAATTTCAAAATCTTTACTAAATTGTAATATCAAATCGGACAGTCACTCAGAAAAATTATATGATAGATAAAAGTCGAGCAATCTGCCCCCGAGAAAACGCTTCGGATGTGATGTTTCATACAGGCGAGTTCTCCCGTTTTAGCAAAATATCTTTCGTCGTATGTCAGGTTGTTGCGCATCTGGCCTACAGTACCGCGTTTCAACTCTTCATACAGGATAAAATGAGCCATTCCAACTTGTTTCGCCACTGGATTTTAAGAATCTTTTGTTCTATAATGCTAAACATATTCATTTAGAAAAGAGGGGTGCGCTATGAGAAAAAGCAAACTTTAACGAGTCTGATGTGCGCATTATGCCTGACAACGTCAGCATATGCAGTGAACATCGATCAGGGATCGGATCTTACTGTTGATGCCGGCAGTAGAGACCACATCATTGCCGGTAATAAACTCAAGATGAAAAACTCCCTGGTGGGTATTATGATTGGGCATGATTCGGAAATGGAAAATTCCCAAATGGGAACTTCCATAGGGGTGTACAACACAGTCAAAGGCTATGATTCTATGGCCATTGGTAATCATAATATCGCCGATGGAACCAATGCCGACAACAGTAGGAATTGGACTGCGATCGCCATTGGTTCTGTTTGTAACGCATTGAGCCATGGCAATGGCACATCCGTTGCTATGGGTTCTGAAGTAACTGCCGATGGGCAGGATGCTGTTGCTTTCGGTTATCAAGCAAAAGCAAAAGGCTACCATGCTGTTGCGCTTGGCGCAGAGGCTATGGTATCTGCAATCAGTGGTACTGCCGTTGGTAGTGAAAGTCATGTGTATGGTAATCATTCGTTAGCTATCGGAAGCACGACCACAAATGTGTATGGGAAATATTCCATAGGTATTAACGCATGGACAGTCAAAGGTGACAACGTAATTGGCATCGGTGGCCAAACATGGGCAGATGATGCTATAGCCATCGGATCATACTCTAACACAACAGTTAAAGGTGGTATTGCTTTAGGTAGATCGTCTGAAGCTAATATTGATAAAGGTATTCTTGGATGGGATCCGGCAACAATGAGCGTTAATCCCAGCAATTCCGGAACAAGCTTTTGGGAATCTACTGCCGGAGCAGTCAGTATTGGTAACAGTCAGGATAAACGTCAAATTACTAACGTAGCTGCAGGTACCAATTTTGATGATGCCGTCAATGTAGCACAGCTTCGTTCATTGGCAGAAGTTGTTCATGGGAACAATGTCGTGAATGGTTCTATCAATGATGATGGTACTATTACGCTTGTTAAGAAAAATGGTTCTAAGGTCAATCTGGCCGGCAAGATGAAAGACAACTCTGTAAAGCCCGGAGAATATGATATCTCTACAGACAACAAAGTAACTCTGGAAGTGAAGGATAACTATTCCGGAGCTAAGTTAGGCGATGTTATTATTAAAGACGTAGCGAAAGCCTCTGATCTGAAAAAAGAACAGGATGCACGTAAGGCTGCGGACCAGAATATCATCAATACAATTGGTGCTACCAGTCCCGGTGATGTAACCGATCAGTACGCTACTACTACTTATATCCAGGGCTCTACTTCTTTAACAGATGCAGATAAAAAATTAGATGCAGCTATCAAACAAAACAAGGATAGCATTACCAATATCAACAATGATATTTATAATATCCAACAGGACATCAATAACGTCCGTACAAATATTACGAATATTAATGGCAGAATGTCTAAGCTGGATAATAGAATCAATAAGGTTGGTGCGAATACAGCAGCTTTAGCAGCTCTTCATCCGTTAGATTTTGACCCTGATAGCAAGTTAGATGTAGCAGTGGGCTATGGTCATTATAAGAATGCCAATGCAACTGCTATCGGTACATTCTATCGCCCAAATGAAGATACCATGATTTCTTTAGGAGCTTCTCTCGGTGGGGGAGAAAACGCAATCAATGCTGGGGTCAGTGTTAAGATTGGTGGAGGAAACCATGTCAATGGTTCTAAGATTGCTATGGCAAAAAAGATTAAAGATCTCGAGGCTGAAGTAGGGAATCTTAGAAATGTTATCAAAGACTTGGTAACCGGTAAACCACTTGATAATTCTAAGATCAAGATCTTTCCGGATATTCCTAAGAACCATTGGGCTTATGAATACATTACCACACTGGCAGGCAATGATATCATCAAAGGATATCCTGATGGAGAATTCAAAGGAGATCGTGTCATGACGCGTTATGAATTCGGTGCAATTATTTATAAAGCGCTTCAGCTCGGATATGAAGTTCCTGACAGAATGCTTGAAGAATTTGAACCGGAAGTAGAACGTTTCCGCATTGATGTAATTTCTCAGAATAAAGATGGTCAGCCGACTATTGAACGTGTTAGAGTAGCTAAATAACCTTAGCTGAAATCACAAATTACCCATAAAGGCAGGTGACTCTAACTGGAGTGATATATACGGCAAATTCGATATAATATATAAAAGCCGGATATCTGAATAGATTTCCAAGAAATCAAAGCCGGAGGTACATTGACATTTCTGAACGCATGAATTACAGTGGCTTCTAATAGGGCTGAGGACATATTAGCCTAAGGGATTATCTACCATATGGAGCTATTTACAGACTTTATTTCACATACTCCCAAAAAGTGAAAGTATTACTTCTGTTGGCACCTTACCGGCTCCCCTCACCACGGAAATAGATCCTTCACATTCGTTCAGGATTGTGATTGACGTTTCCCGCATTTAGTACCTACCATATAAGTGTAGCAAAGAGAAATACAACATTTCCCCTGCTGCACTTATTTTATTGTAGTAAGGGAAGCAGCTGACCTGACACCTCGTCATTCAAAGCGGATGCAAGAATGCTGCATGAGAAAGCGGGTAAGCAGAACAATGAAACCGAGTGAAGAATCTATTACTCTGATAACCTCTTACCGTCTTCCTCACCACCGCAGCAGATTCTTCGCTGGCGCTCGTATTATTAAGTAAGTCAAGCAAATCGCTTGATCATATGCTCCGGAAGGAGTATACGGTATACTGTTTTGAGATACTGTGGATTGGTCACATGCTGCGCTACCACACAGATGGTTTTTCAGAGTCTCCAACCACAGTCTCTTTGTTACTTTGTTGATCAGTTAGATACCGCTTGACGGTTTATGTAGAACGAGTATACAAGCGCAAAGAGCCCTGTGGATCCATACAGTATCAAGAATAATACGGGAGGTTATCATATGATTTTAGTTGGCATTGATGTGGCTAAAGACAAGCATGACTGCTGCATCATAAACTCTGACGGAGAATTTCCTGAGGAGGTATTCTCTATTCTAAATAACCGTGAGGGTTATGAGACTCTTTATAAGCGGATTTGCTCATTAGCCGTAGATCTTGCAAAAGTAAAAGTAGGGCTGGAATCAACCGGCCATTACAGCAGCAACCTTCTTGCCTTTCTGCTGGACAAGCATCTCACCGCTTATGTAATCAATCCTTTGCGCGTTAATCTTTTCCGTAAAGGACAGAGCCTAAGGAGAACAAAGACTGACAAGATTGATTCAAGAAATATTGCTCATCTGCTTATGACCGATTCAAGCTTAAAGCCCTACTCCTTATCATCCTACCACATGGAGGAATTAAAGTCTCTTACAAGATATAGAGCTTCTATGGTCAGAGAACGGACAAAGCTTAAGACTTCTATAGCCAGGCTTGTTACCATATTGTTTCCTGAACTTGAGCAGCTGGTCTCCAGTATCCACATACATTCTATTTACGCTATGCTGGAAAAGTTTCCGGGGGCTGCATATATCGCAGCTGCCCATCTTACCCGGTTAGCCGCCCTGCTTCTTAAGGCTTCACGAGGACGCTTCGGTAGAGAAACGGCCATCAGGATCAGGGATACGGCAAGGCGATCTATCGGGGCAGTCAGTCCTGCCAAATCGATGGAATTACAGCATACCATAGCACATTTACGAGTTTATGATCAGGAGATTGGTGAAATCGAATCCGAGATTGAAAAGATCATGGATGATGTAAATTCTCCAATTACTTCTGTGCCGGGCATCGGTATGCAAATGGGGGCGGTTATTCTTGCGGAAATCGGCAGTTTCCGCAGATTTGACTCTCCTGATAAGATTCTGGCCTATGCGGGCATGTCACCTTCAACGTATCAGTCCGGTAAACTGACAGGCAGCTATTCCCGTATGGAGAAAAGAGGATCCCGCTATCTTCGTTATGCACTGTTCAATGTCACAAGGTATGTCTGTCACTATGATCCCGGCTTCACTGCCTACCTGTCAAAGAAACGGAAGGAAGGAAAACATTATTACGTTGCCATCTCCCATGCAGTAAAGCGGCTTGTGCGGGTACTGTATGCCATGGAGATATCCGGCAATCGGTACCAAACGGCCTGATTCGCATTCATGAGTATTTTAATTTTTTGAGGCATCTTTATAGATGTCTTTTTGTCCTGCTCTAAAAACAGTATGAGCTTGTTACATGCCATTCATAAAATAATTGTTTTGTAGCACTTGACTTTTTATAGTTAGACTTTGAATGACGCCTTACCGTATCCCGTCATTCAGAGCGGAAGTAAGAATGCTGTATGAGAAAACAGGGAGACGGCTATGTGATACGGAGCGAAGAATCTATTACTCTGATGACATCTTACCGCTTCCCTCACCACGAGTACAGATCCTTCACATTCGTTCAGGATGACGTTTTACCGTTAGTAACATTTTTATCAGCCAATAAAAAAGGACCCCCCGTAGCAGCGGGAGAAAATGCTTTTCTGTTTCACCGCACTATTCTGTGTCTATCGTTTTCGATGCAGAGGGGAATGTATGGTACAATGGAAAAAATCCCTTTATTTTACAAAGGAGCAGAGTATGTACGAAGAGACAACGATTGCCGCCATCGCTACCGCGCCCGGTGAAGGGGGAATCGGTATCATCCGTCTGAGCGGCGTTTTCGCATTGGAGATTGCAGATAAAATATTTCATACGGGAAAGATTAAAACCTTTAAAGAAGCTGTGCCTCGCATGATGTATTTCGGCCATGTGACGGACGGCGAAAAGAGGATTGACGAAGGTCTTGCGGTGTACATGAAAGCCCCTCATTCCTACACGGGAGAAGACGTGGTGGAAATCCAGATCCACGGCTCGGCGGAGGCGCTTCGGGAAACACTGGCCCTTGCTTTGCGCAGCGGCGCAGTTCCCGCCATGCGCGGCGAATTTACCAAACGGGCTTTTTTAAACGGCCGTCTTGATCTGGCGCAGGCGGAAGCCGTCATGGATATTATCAGCGCGAAAGGGGAAGCGGCGCTTACCCAGGCGGAAAGCCATCTGTCCGGCGCGCTTTCCGGTTTTGTCCATGAGGTCATGGAAGAACTCAAAGACCTCATTACGAAATTGGAAGTGACCATCGATTATCCTGAAGAAGATTTGGAAGACCTTACCATGGAAGAAACAGGGGACGCTTTGGAGAAAATTGACAAATCCCTGTCGGCGCTTCTGAAGCGGTCCGAAGAGGGACGGGTTATCAGGGAAGGACTCCGCACCGCGATTATCGGGAGACCGAACGCGGGGAAATCATCCCTGCTGAATGCCCTCCTGCAGGAAGAACGGGCGATTGTCACCGATGTGCCGGGCACAACGCGGGACACCATTGAAGAGGCGGTTCGCATATCGGGAGTTTCCCTCCTTCTTATGGATACCGCCGGTCTGCGGGAAACAGACAATAAGGTAGAGCAGATCGGGATCGAACGGGCGCGGGCATCCATGGAAAAAGCAGATCTCATTCTGGCGGTCATTGACGGTTCGTCGACTTTGGATGAGGAAGATAAAACCATTCTTCAAAGCCTCGGTGGGAAAAAGGCGATTGTCATTTTAAATAAATATGACCTCACGCCGGAAGTCAAGGCGGAAGATATATGGAAAATCGCGGGACATGTCCCTGTCATTTCCCTTTCCGCCCGTTACGGGAGCGGGATGGACGAACTGCGGGACGAACTGCGGAAGATCACCGAAAAGCAGGATGCCGACGCGGGGCGTTTCCTTTTTTTGACCAACCTGCGCCATGTGGAATTGGTGCGGAAAGCGCTGGACAATGTCCTCCGCGCGAGAGCGTCCGTCCGTGAAGGCCTCCAGGCGGACTTCATCGTCATCGACTTGACGGAAGCATGGAAAACGATGGGGGAAATCACGGGCGATACCATGGATGATGAACTGATCCATTCCATTTTCAGCCGGTTCTGCGTGGGGAAATAAGTGCTTCCATAAATCATGGGGCGGAAAATCAATCGGATATGCTTGGATAAGGCGGCGGAGCTGCCGGGAAATCCCCGGCGGGCTTCCCGCTTTTGCATTGACTTTTATTTTTCCTTGTGGTAATAATGAAAATATCTATCATTATCATATTTTACCTGAAACGGGGTGTATATAAATGAGAAAATATGCGGGAGGGTTCATTCTGTTTGTCTTGAGCCTTCTTTTTGTCATCGGGGAGCAGACGGTGGCGGGACCGTGTCCTGTTATGCCGGACGGCAGATTTATGGTGTGCCATTGGGCGGGGCAGGCGGTTCTCGGCGTGGGGATCGTGCTTGTGGTTCTTTCGCTGCTTCATCTGGCCTTTAAAAATGACGGTATGAAATTGGGCTTAGATCTGGCAGTCATTGCCAATGCCGTCCTTTTACTGATGATTCCCAACCGCCTTATTCATCTTTGTATGAAAAACCATATGCAGTGCCATACGGTCATGGAGCCTTTCGTACTGGTCATGGGAGTATTGATGATCGCGGCGGCGCTGGGTGATTTCTTTTGCCGGCGCCGCGTCGTGAAGAAAGAGGCCGCCCATGGATCTTAATCGGCTGCCATGGAGGAATCTGTCCCGCAGGCCGCTGCGGACGGCGGCTCTCCTCGTGCTTACCTTTTTCCTGTCCTTTGTCATTTTTGCCGGATCCATGACAGTCGTGAGTCTTCAGAACGGTCTGGGGACATTGGAAAATCGTCTTGGCGCGGACATTATCGTCGTACCGAACACGGCAAAACGGAAAGTAGATCCTAAAACGATGATACTGGACGGGACACCGGGCTATTTTTACATGGAACGGGAAAAAATGGTGCTGATTTCCCATATCGAAGGCGTGGAAAAGGTATCGCCCCAGATATTTCTCGCGTCCCTTTCCGCTTCGTGCTGCTCTGTTCCGGTGCAGATTATCGGGTTTGAGCCGGAAACAGATTTTATTATCCAGCCGTGGATCCGTGAAAGCTACGGCAGAGAACTTGCCCATGGCGATGTGGTGGTGGGCTCGGCAGTCAATGCGGACGTGGGCGATACGATCCGTTTTTACAACAAAGACTGCCGCATCGTAGCGAAACTGGCGGCGACCGGTACGGGGCTTGATACTGCGGTCTATACGAAAGCGGAGACCATACGGACGCTCATCGAGGCGTCGTCGAAGATGGGGCTGAATCCGCTCTTTGAAGGCGATGTGGAAAACGTTATTTCTTCCGTTTACATCAAAGTAAAAGACGGTTATGACATAAAAAAAGTGACGGAAAATATCAATCTCCGTGTACGCCGTGTGAAGGCAATCCAGATGAAAGACATGCTTTCCGAAATAGCGGGCAGCCTTTCAGGGATTTCAAAAACAATCACCCTTCTTTTCGCGGCGGTCTGGGTGATGGCGTTCATCGTTCTGGCCGTTTCTTTCTCCGTCCTTGTGGGAGAAAGGAAAAAAGAATTTGCCCTGCTCCGCGTGATGGGAACGTCACGAAGAAAACTGGCAGGGATTTTATTGAAAGAAACTCTTATCCTGAGCGTTTCCGGCGGCGCGGCAGGCGTGCTCATGGGACTCCTTGTGGTGATTCCTTTCAGCGGGCTTATTGAAACAGGACTGAAACTGCCTTTCCTTCTTCCCGGAATCAGGGAAACGGGATGGCTGGCGTTTGCCGCGATGGCGGTCATATGCCTGGCGGGCCCCGCGGCATCGGCATATGCTGTGCTGCGCCTGTCCCGTGTCGATCCCGCGACGATTTTAAGGGAGGGTGAATAAATGCGTCTGGAAGCAGAACAGGTAACGAAACAATACCAAACAGATCCGAAAAAAGCACGGTTTGCTTATGCCCTTTCCGGAACCGATCTGGTGGTGGAGAGCGGAGAATTTGCCGTCATTACAGGAAAATCGGGAAGCGGAAAATCCACGCTCCTCCATATCCTTGCAGGGCTGCTTCAGCCGACATCGGGCTGCGTGCTGGCGGGAGGAAAAGATTTGTACCGCATGGCGGACGGTGAACTGTCAAAGTTCAGAAATGAAAATATCGCCGTCATTCCCCAGGGCGGCGGAGCGATTTACAGCCTGACAGCGGAAGAAAACATCCGTCTGGCCCGGAACATCTGTGGAAGAAAAGAAGAAAAAGACATCCTGCCCCTTATGAAAGAACTGGGGATCGAACAGCTGAAAGACGCATATCCCTCTGAACTTTCCGGCGGCGAGCTGCGCCGCGTGGCCATCGCGAGAGCGCTCTTTCAGGGCACAGGGATCCTTCTTGCCGACGAGCCGACTTCTGACCTTGATGAAGAGAATACGGATATCGTCGCAAAGCTCCTCCGCAGGGCGGCAGACAGCGGAAAAACGGTTTTTGTCGTCACCCACGAGATGGATATGCTGCCCTATGCCGATTCCCACTACATTATGAAAGAAGGCGTTCTGAGGAAGGCCGATGAGAAGATAAAAGCTATCAGCTGTGAGCTGTCAGCTATTAGCCGTTAGCTGTGAGCTGTCAGCTGTCAGCTGCAAGCTAAATATTCTTTTACGATTTAAATCATTTGTGATGCGGGAAAAGAGGAGTTTTTGTATAATATGTTTATTGAGAAACAGATGTGTTGAAGGAGGACTTATCGTATGTGTGGCGGATTGAAGAAAAGATACATTTTGACGGCATTGGTGTGTTTCGGCGCTGTCATGTCCGGCGGGGGTTTTGCACAGGCGGAAAGCACAACGGCGGAAAGCCGCAGTGAGACGCGGACGACAGTGGACAGGAATGGAACGATTGCCGAGCGTGTCCGGCGGACAGAATCGCGCACAACGGTTTCCAGCGAAACAAAGGACAGTGATGCGATTCGGAATATGGCCGCAGAACAGCGCCGGCAAATGGAACGTATGGGATTGCCTCATACGGGAAACCGGGAGTTTAATGAGAAGGTGGAATATCAGTATGAGTCCGGCGTGGTGCTGAATGAGCTCCTGACGCCGCTTGTGGTACCTAATCGAAATGTGCCCAAGTCGATTGGGACATGGGCAGGAATGACTTTTCAAAATGATAGGATTATAGAGCAGGGGATCCTGGCAAAATGCAAATCCGGCGGCAAGTGGGGTATTCTTGGCGCAGACGGGAAAGAGCTGATTGCTCCTGCTTATAAGGAAATCCTGGATGTGAATGACCGCACCGGTGTGATTCATGTCATGGTGGATAAGAAAACCACCCGGTTCATTTCCAAAACAGGCGAACAGCTGACACCGGAGGCCGCCGATGAATCGGATCGCCGGAGCAGGACGGATGCTGCCGGGCAGGAAGACGGCCGGGAGTATTATGACAGCGACGGCTATACATCCTTTAAAGAAAAAGGGAAATACGGTTTCAAAGACGGCATGGGGAAAGTGGTCATCTCGCCGCGGTATAAGGATGTGCTTGCCGAGTTCAGTGAAGACCGTGCTTTCGTGAAGAATGAGAAAGGGAAGATCGTTGCTGTTGACGGCAGCGGCAGGGAACTGTTCCAGGCGCCGTCCAATCAGATGTATGCGTATGAAGGCGGTTTGGCCGAGTACCGCCGTAAAGTAGGAGGCTTCAATGTGGGCAGTCTGCTGGGCTTTGTGACCGGCGGCCTGATATACGGAGGATTCGGCTATAACGGCATCGGTCTTGGCGGTTTTACCTATGACGGAGCCAAGCGCGGTTACATAGACCGTGACGGAAATATCGTCATTGACAGCAGGAATGATAAAGTATGGCCCATGACCTGGTATGGTACAGTCATTAAAAATGACGGGAAAACCGGTTTTGTAAATCGGAAAGGAGAATATGTTATCCGGCCGGGAGATTATGATGTAGGCGACTTGGACGAGATTAACGGCCTTTTGGTATTGAAAGACGGAAAGACCGGAAAAAGCGGGATTTTCAGTGTGGAAACGGGACAGCAGGTGATTCCTTTCCGGTATGACGGTATCACCTTTGCCGGTTCCGACCGTCTGGTCGTAGAGAAAAATGGGGTCCGCAGCTTATACAATATGAGAACAGGGTATTCTGTATTTTCCGTATCTACCGACATGACGATCGATCCTTTCCTTCATGACCGGCTGACATGGGTGCACCAGGGAAGCAGCAATTACGAGGTTATCAATGACCAGGGACAAATCCTGTTTGCCGATAAAGAAGGTCTTATTGAAGAGGCACGCCCGTTCAGCCACGGATACAGCGCAGTGAAAGCCAAGGGAAAGTGGGGAATCATGGACGCTTCCGGAAAATGGCTTGTACAGCCTGTTTATCAGGATCTCGATATATTATAGAAAAATAACTTTATATAAAGAATGTTTGTCAGAATGACAGCGGACGGCAAGGCGTCATAGTGAGGGAAACGGTAAGACGTCATCAGAGTCATAGATTCTTCACTCTGTGCCATATTGCCATTTCCCGTCTTTCCCACAAGGCATTCTTGCCTCCGTTCAGAATGACAATTGGAGGAAAGGGCGTCACTAGTAATGGGGAACGGGAAGCGTCATAGTGAGGGGAACGTTAAGGCGTCATCCTGAACGAATGTGAAGGATCTATTACCTGTGGTGGGGAAATCCGGTAAGAAGATAAAAGCTATCATCTGTGAGCTGTCAGCTGCAAGCTGTTAGCCATTAGCTGTTAGCTATTAGCTGTGAGTTAAAAGCCGAAGCATATGATTTCCATTAGGTGTCATACGAAA
>OGQC01000177.1_pt1 | contig 38372 bp, 28 predicted proteins | sample 1553081 | NCBI WGS metagenome assembly OGQC01 (sample SAMEA2580267, study PRJEB22360) | human gut metagenome | biome: human gut; feature: human-associated habitat; material: faeces | place: Denmark | collected 2008/2010
TGTCCAGTACAGGCTGACTGGTGACGATGTGTTCCAGTTCTTCTATCGGATAGTGATGGAGCTTGAGTAGTTCGACGAGGTAGGTCGGTGTGCCTGTCTCAAACCAGTAGCTGCCGAACTTTTTCTTCGCAAACGTATTGAGCAGACTGAACGGATTGTACATACCCACGGCATTTTCCGTGAAGTGATAACCGTCATAATTGGATTTCAGCTCTGCACAAGTCTCTTCATAAGTCAGGCCCGTAGCTGTAGCCAGCGCATGAATGTCTTCCTCAAAATACGTATGGATTTCCTTCTCGCTGATGCCGCAGATTTCCACGTAGCGGTCGTCCATGGAGATGTCCATCAGGTTGTTCAGATCGCTGAACACACTGACCTTGCCGAATTTGGTCACTCCCGTGAGCAGGGCAAAGCGGATGCACCCGTCCATGGATTTCAAAGCTCCGTAGAAGGCTTTCAGGGTACTGCGGTATTCGTTCTGCAAGGCTTCATTGCCGATGGCCTGAAGCATGGGTTTGTCGTATTCGTCGATGAGAATCACCACGCGGCGGCCTGTTTGCTCGCAGGCGCGGCGGATGATGCCTTGAAAACGAAGGGACAGACTTGTTTCACTTTCCCGTGCACTGTATCGGCTTTCCCAAGTACATAGATTGTCATTCAAAATACTGGTCAGCGATTCCGGCGTATCGTATTTCTGTGTATTCAAATCCAGGTGCAGCACCGGATATACTGTCCAGTCCTTCTCCAGCTTCTCCAGTGCCAGTCCCTTGAAAAGTTCTTTCTTTCCTTGTGCATAGGCTTCAAGGGTCGACAACAGCAGGCTTTTTCCGAAGCGTCGCGGACGACTCAGAAAATAGTAACTTCCTGTATTGAACAACTGATAAATCAAGGCGGTCTTATCGACGTATTCATAACCACCCAATATCACTTTCTCAAAGTTCTGTACTCCTACCGGATATAGCTTGCTCATAACCACTGGATTTTGATTCTACTGCGAATGTAGTAATTTTCAGCGAACATTCAAACAGGCAGGAAACAGGAAACGGAAAAGTTGGCTGGAAATGTTGTTGGGTATGGTATCAGCTTCGAGGAAAAAGAAAAGGAACCGACCCATTTAAGAGGCGATTCCTTTTTTCGTGAGAGTTATTTTTTTCAGCTTATTCTGCTACTTTCTTTACCACCAGCGTATGATTATTGGTATCTCTCCATTCTGCCAGGAGGGTATACAGCTCTTTGTAATTTGATGGGGTCTGTAACTGACGGCTGATGTGCAGGCTACGGGTCACTTTCATGCCTTCTTTCGTGGGCTGGTAGCTGAATACTACTTTTCCGCAGGCATTGCTGATTTCCTTGTTGGTGCGAGGAGTTGCTTTCATTCCTTCCGGCAGGCAGACAATGGTTTCCAGCGTGTAGTTCATAGTTCTCGGCAGAAGGATATTCTCGGGAATGTTTGTATTGGCAGCATACGCATAGAGCGTGCGGGCCGGTGTCGGGTCGTTCAGTGTCACGATTCCCCATCCTTCGGCAGGCTGCTGCAACTTCTTTTCGTCCACTTTCAGGGTGTCGGTCTGCTGCATTTCCTTGGCTCCTAAGTAAGCTTCCATTGTCAGCGGTTTTCCATCCAGGTCGCTCACTGTCAGGAAGGGTTGCAGGCTGGCTTCTTCGGTGCCTGTCAGGGTGACCTTCTCGGGCATCAGCTTGCTCTGGGCTACCAGCGTTACGATGGTAGACAAACCTTGGTTTTCAGCTTTCGACGGACGCAAGGCACATACGGCTACTTCCGCTTCCAGTCCGGCTGCCTGCTGCAAGGTGACATCCAGGTTCACTAATTCTGCCTGGGTGCCATAAGCCGAACGGATGACTTCCGATGCCGGACGGAGACGGTAACCGGCATCTTGCAGTGATACACCGCAGCGACCCAATTGATACAGTTCAGTCATGTAGCGGGCGATGGCGTTGCGAACTGCCTGTGGATTGTCTTGGATACCTCGAGTCAGTTCGGCTACCTTGGCTTCGATAACGGAGCGGTTGCCGGGCTGGAACTGTGCTTTCAGGCTTTTCAGGGCTTCATCGTATCGTGACCAGGTTGAGGCCACAAAGACGGGCATCATGCCGCTGGCTACTGCTTGTGCTTGTCCTATACTTCCTCTTGCAGAAGGATAGGCGTAAGGGCGGGGCTTCACTTCCTTCAGTGTCCAGGTGAAGGATTTCATTCCGTCTCTCTGAGCAATGGACGGCTGGGCAGAGGCGTTCAGCAGTTCATAGTGTACCGATTTTCCGGCTGGTATGTTCAGGCGGAAGGTGAATTCCTTGATGGGAGAGAGTTCCTTGACCGGACAGCAGACATCGAGTTCCGGCAGGTAACCGGCTTTACTCACAATGGAGTAGTCCAGCACGATGGTGGCACCTAACTCAAGTCCGGTGTGTACCACGACCATCTCTTTCAGCTGGTTGTAGGCCGGTGCGTTGGCAGCTGCGGCTGGCAATACCTCTACGAAGGCATTGGCGGGTGTCTGAACCACGGTGCCACCTTTCTGACGGGTGTAGGATTCGTGAATCTCCAGCTTCTGGAAGTCAGGATTATACACGATAAATGTTTCTCCGTACAGACCGTTCATGGCGGCATGGGTGAACAGAGTCAGTTCCTTCTGCACCCGCATCTCCTGACTGCCGTCGGCACGCAGGGTGTACGTTTTCGAGAGTTTGCGGAATTCTGCTTCCGATGCGGCTCTGGCCGGCAGTACAGCCAGCAAAAGCATTCCTATGATTCCTATGTAGATTGATAATGTTTTCATTACGCTTCGTTTCTTGTTAAATCCTCGTATGAGTGGTTATTTCTTTACCACAATATATTCTCCATATCCCTTGGCTGTGTTCACCGCATTTCGGAAACTTTCCCAGTCGGATGCTTCGTAGACCCGCTTCTTCAGGCGCAAGGCTGTTTTCACCTGCAACTGGTTGCCGTTTTGGCCTATATATCCGGTGAATCCGGCACCTGGCCCGTCCATCTGGTCCTGCTTTTCCTTTCCTTGCCATTCGTATCCTGCAGGAAGTTTCAGGTTTTCTTCCATTTCCACCAGACGGGAGCAGCCGTCCTTGAAGCCGTAGGCCCGTTTCTCCAGGCTGGTATCTATCCGCAGGTAGGAGAGGACTTGCGTGTAAAGGTTGTTCAGCACGAAGGGCTTGAAAACCATTTCTCCTTGGTTACCTTTCAGCGCATATTCCGGAATCTCGTAGCGGAACGTAATCCGGATAGGGGCGCGCTGGTAATCTTTCGGTGTCCGTCCGTAGTCCACACTTTTCAGTCGGGCTTTAGGCGATACGTTCAGCAACTGGCGTTCCATGGTATGTGCCCATTCGCTCTGGAATCCGGTGGTGAAGATGCGGCGGATGTTGCTGTCGCTCTGTCCCTCGGCTTCGATGGTGAAGGTGCCTTTCAGCGTGCCTTTTTCATCGAGGGTATTCTGTGCCTTGATGCGTACGTAATGGTTTTCCGGGTCGGAGATGGGAGTCAGGCACAGGTCGGTGCCTTCCGGTGTGCCCGGCAGGTAATTCTGCTGCTGTTCGGCACTGCTCCACAGTTCCCGGCAGAAAGGTACCCACGTGGGGTCGAGCGGCATCATTGTGCCGTCACTGAGTTTCACTACGGCCACGCAGTGATTGAAATGGTCGGCCGGAATGGTCTCCACCCGGCTGCCTGCCATGGTCATGGCCGGAAAGGCTTCGAAGCCTGCCATCCGCAGGAACGCAATCAGCGTGCCGGCAATGTCCTTGCACACGCCGCAGCGGTCGGTATAGTTCATTTTCAGGTTGTGCAGGGTGAATCCTTCTCCCTTGCCCATGGAGATACCTGCATAACGGATGTTGTCGGCCACCCAGTGGGTGAGTACCGCTACTTTCTCCAGTTCGGTCTTTTTACCCCGAATGAGTTCGTCTACTTTCTTCTGGGCTTCCGGAATGGCGGTGAAACTGCCATAGTCTTCATTGACTCCGTAGAACCAGCGTGACTTTTCTTTCCAGTCGGCGGTGGTAGACATCATCAACTTCGGTGCGGCGTCATAGAAATCGACCATATTCGGTTCCCGACGGAAGGGCAGGATGGCATCTTTAGCAAAGGTATAGACTTTCCGTCCGTCTTCGTAGCGCATGGAGGAAGCACAGTCGCCTTGATAGAACTGGAACTGCATTTCTTTTTCGGCCGGCAGACTGACGCGGTACACTTTCCGCAGGGTAGGGTCGGCCGACCAGAAGGGTACGATGTCGTAGAACTGTCCGCGCATGGGCGGGATAAAACGGGAGTCATCTCCTGCCTGGGATGCATCCCCCAGCAGGGCATACGTGAATCCTTTCTTGTCGATTTCATAGTCGATGATGTCGCCCGGTTGCAGTGCACCCAGTTCCAGCATAATCTGGCGGGCTCCCCAGTAGATGGCTCTGGCCGGAGCGGCGTAGTCGCAGACCTTGCTCACATCGACCGATGTATAGGTTCCGTCGGCATGGTAAATGGTCACTCGCTTGAAGGTGGCGGCTGCCGTCAGCGGGTCGTAATCGTATTTCAGTACCCGTTGCTGCAAGGCTCCGGCAGTTGTCTGCACCCGTACGGCCCGGCAGACCGCAAACGAACCTTGCCCGGTGGGTTCCACCGTCACACTCGTACTGTCCAGTAAATTCACACAAGGATAATCGGCATATTGCTTATCCAAAGAAACTGCCCTGTCGTTTCTCCACGACTGGGCATGCACGGCCGTCCCTCCTCCTATCAGGATGGCAGCACCTGCAAAAAATAGTTTTGTCTTTTTCATATTTTTCTGATAGATTGCCTGGTAAAAAATAACGGTCTTAAAGGTAGGTATTCTTGTGTAGCTGACCTAACGATTAAGGGATTTATTTTTGATAAATGTCTCTGTAATTGGGAAGGGATGGAGTTATTGATAAGAGGTATGGTTTCCAATTTTGGGGACGGTTTTTAGTTATTAAACATGAAATGGAAGAGAAATATGCAGTAAAGTCGTATTTCTCAGAGAATTTCCTAAATTTGCAACAGACGAACTGTAAATTTGAAGACCGAAATGAGGGCAGTTATACAAAGATGGATAATCTGTTTGTGCGGAGGGATGCTTTTTTCTTTTGTCGAAGCGCAGGTTGTGCAGCGGGGGGTGGTGCTGGAAATGAACAGTGGAAACCGTCCGTTGGCAGGGGTGGAAATCAGGGCGACCGGTGCGGCTCCGTCCGACAGCGACCAGGAGGGGCAGTTCGTCTTGTCATTTGTATCTTCTCTGCCGGGCGACCCGTTGCTGCTGGACGGGGTATATAAGAAAGGTTTTGAAATGGTAAACCGGGAGAAGGTGGACAACTGGAACCTTTCGTCGGATGCGGTGCTGAAAATCGTTTTGGGGCGTACAGAGATGATTGATGCACTGCGGAAAAAATATTATCAGATAGGTGTCTCTGCCAGTGAGAGGGAATATCATGCAGCGCTGGTGGAACTGGAGACTCGCCGGAAACTGCAACGGCTCACTGACGAGGAGTATGTCCGGAGGGTGGATTCTTTGTCGCAGGTGCAGGTGGCCTTGAAGCGAAGACTGGAGGTATATGCCATGAGGTTTGCCCGCCTGAACCGTGATGAGCTGGAACAAACAGAGCAGCAGGCGCTGGAGTTGCTGGATAAGGGTGACATGGAAGGAGCTATCCGCTTGTATGAGTCCATGCATACGGATTCAGTGCTGGCACAGCGTGTGGCCGGAAGGCAGGCTGCTGATGCGGATGTGCAGCTTTTGCTGCCTTCATTGGTGCACAGCTTTGAACTGATGCGGCAGATGGGCGATGTGGCGGGCTGTGATTCGGTAGGCCACTTGATTTTGGAAGCAACACGGGAGATGGCTCCACGACTGACCGTGACGGAGTGGATGTGGAACAGTGGAAAGAAAGAGGCTGCCATCGACCGATATGGCCTGCTAGTAAGGGAAGCGCAGACGGTGGCCGAGGTGGAACAAATAGAGGTCAGCCTGCAACGTTGCAGGCAGGATTTGAAGTGGCCTAAGAAAATAAAGGAGAAACTGAAATTACTGGAAGAACGGATTCTAGCTCGTCGTAACTGGGCTCGAATCAAAGAAAATAGTTGGAAAAATGAGAAGTAAGCTGGTAAAGGTTTTTATTGCATCGTCGGCTGAATTGGATCAGGACAAAACGATGTTTGATGTGTATTTTTCGGACAAGAACAAGCTGTACCGGAAAAGAGATATTGAGTTTGACCACCGCACCTGGAAGGATTTCTGCAGTTCGCTGAACGACGGTCGCCTGCAGGATCGCTACAATGCGTACATCCGTGAATGCGACCTGGTGATTTTCTTGTTTCACACACGCCTGGGAAAATATACGCGTGAAGAGTTGGAAGTGGCTTTGGCTGCTTTCCGGGAGAATAAAGAACGCCCGCGAATCTTCATTTATTTTAAGGAAGAAGGTATTGAGGATGAGGCGCTGACCAATTTCAAGCAATACTGTGAGCATACACTGGGACACTTCTGCGATGTGTACACTACACCGGAAGACTGGCGGGTTAAATTTGACCGTCAGCTGGCTATACTGGAGCAGGAAGGAGTGATTCGTGTTCCATCAACCGAGGAGAAGATGCTGTATAGACTGAAGTTTACCTTGTCGTATGTAGTAGCTCCGCTGATTGTGATGTGGCTGGCATTTAAGGCTTTTTTCTATTTTACCCCAGTAACTACGACGGTTTGCCTGAGCGATCAGACTGCTTCCGCACTTCCGTTTGAGGGGGCAGACATTACGCTGACTTATTCTGACAAGAGCGAAACCTGCCACGTGGAGCAGCTGACCGATGAAGCGATTTTCAAGGAGATACATTCCCGTTATCTGGGTACTCCGGTGCAGCTTTCAGTCACTGCTAAAGGATATGAACCAGTGGACACGGTGATGGAACTGGAAAAGAGACTGGTGGTAAACATGTGCCGCGACAAGAGTCTTTCAGTGGTGTTCGGCATCGTGAAAGATGAAGCGAACCGTCCGCTGTCAGGTGTGACCATACAGGTGCTCGACTTACAGACTGTTTCGGATGAAATGGGAAATTTCCGTTTGTCGGTTCCTCTGGACAAACAGCAGGTGCAGCAGCGGGTACAGGCTTTCAAGAAAGGATATGAATTATGGGATTTCACCGGTCCGGTGTCCGATAAAATCCCATGGAAAATCATTCTTCGCAAATAAAGGTTACTTGGTATAGAGCCCGTTGCTGTGGTATTCTTTCAGGGTGTACAGCAGTAGGGCATCATTCGGCTGGGAGCCTGCCTTGTATTCCAGTCCTTCCTTCAGCAGTTCCTGTGCTCCCGGTTGTGAAAGTTTGCTGAGCAAATCGCCCTTGGCCAGCTTGACGACAATAGGGTAGGTGGCGAAATACTGCGGATACAGTGTCTTCATCTCTTCGGCTATGGCGGAAGCTTCTTCTAGGTAGTGCAGGGCCTGCTGGTTATCTCCATTCTGATAGTAGTTCACACTGACGTTCATCGTGATGAGCATATAGTTACTCCCTAACTGTACTTTGTTTTGTGCATATAGGTCTTTCATCAGTGTGTAGGCTTTTAGCTGTTCCTTCAGTGCCTGCTTGTATTTTTTCAGTTTGCTGTATCCCATGGAAAGATTGTTATAAGTAGTGCAGGTATTTGCTTTGAGTTCGTTGTTATCAGGGTATTTTTTCAATTCCTTTTCTCGTTCTTCTTTTACACGCTCTAGATATTTCAATCCGAGTTCATAATACCCGCCGCATACCAGTGCGACTCCCATACAGCTTTCTACATTTAGGTTATAATAGCCCCAAGCCGATTGTATGGAATAGAGGGCATCGAGTTCAAGAGCTTCCTGGGCGGCTTTCTGGTTCTTAGATTCTGCAATCAGTACATCAATGTATTTGGCTCGTGCATAAAAAATTTCCTGAAAAAATAAGGACGCATTGAGTTCATTCAGTTGCTTGGCATATTGGTAGGCTTTGGTAAGACTGCGTCGTTCTTCTGGCTGGTTGCCTTTTCGCGAATAATAAGTGGAATACATCATCTCTAGATTATGTAAGGCGTTGATTTTAAAATCGGCTGAAAGAGAGGTGAACTCTTGTTCAATTCTTGTTCTCAAAAGCTCCGCCCTTTCTGGGAATGCGTCGGTTTCGGAATCTATGCTTAGTTGTAGATAGATGATATATCGTTGTAGGAACTGAACAGCTTTGGTAATCGGATTTTTTTGGTAAAGAACTTCTGCTTTTGCGTATGCTTCAGCTGCGATTTTATAAGCCTCTTTCATGTGACCGGCATTCATAGCAAAGTCCTGCAGTATGTTTAGATAATCCAATTCGATGGAAATTCTCTTTTCCTCGTCAAGATCGGGGTCGTTGAGGCTAATTTCTTTGATTTTTGCTGCAGTCTGATAGGCCTTCTCTATATCTTCTTTTTGGGAATAAAGCTTCATCAGTGAAGTATAGGAGCTTATAAGAGCTCCTTTCTGTATTTTAATGAAGTGCGGGTTGTCGCTAAAGGCGATTTGTTTTTCTAGGTTTTTAATGTTACTCAGATAAACCTCTTCTGCCTGCTCCCATTCATGTATGGTTGTGAGCAGGTAGGCTGTTTGATTGATTGTCATTTGCATGATAGTAAGATAGTCGCCTGATGGCATGGCTTCTTGTGCCTGTTGCAGGATTTCAAGTGCTTGCTGGTTGTATTCAAAGGCCTTGGAGTAGTCTTTTCGGATATTGTTGGCGATAAGTGTCTTCAAATTAAGAACCAAGATGAGTGATTTTTCATCGAATGCCAGTTTTTGGCAGCGGTCTGTCCATTCTTCTAGATCCTGTTCTATCATGACGATTTTTTGTAAAGTATATTGTAGGACGTAGAGAAATCGGTCGGGTAATATTTCTGCAATCCACTTGTAGGTGTCATAAGCTTTCTGCTCATTTTCCTTTCCTCCGGCTAGTGCACACAGGTCGGCGTAGCGATACATGCGTTCTGCCAGCAAATCAATGTCTTCATCGGCTTGCGTGCGTTGCTGTAGCTTTTGGCGTGCCTGAACAATCAAGCCGGAATTGTTATATAATTCTATAGCCTCTGTCAGTTTGCCATCCTCTACCAGTTTCAGCACTTGTTTCTCTATCTGGGTTATATCGTCGGGGTTGATTCGGGCAAATTTCTCGGCATACTTGTCCAGCATGTTCATGAAAGTGTGGTTTTCTTCTGCCAGTTCTTTCAGCCGTTGGGCCCTTTCCGCTTGCGTAATTTTCTGCTGGGCGTACAAATGGTTGATTTCCTGTACCGTTTTGTTGCGAAGCTTGGAAAAATGTGCTATGGCAATGGCGTAGTAGTGGTTCTTTTGTTCTTCGATGGTACCTTCCGGAGCCATGACAATATCCAATGGGCGCTTCTCTGAAAGAATCCAGCCGTTGAGCATGTCGCTGTTGACGACTTCGTACCCTTTCTTGTAGGCTTGTGGAGAACTGATAGCCGTACCTGCTTTGTGATTCAGAAAATGAAAGCAAAATTCCCCATTATTGTCTGTATCAGTAGCAGGTGCACCGATGGCCATTAGTTGTACTCCGGGCAAGGGGGTATGTTGTGAGTTGAAAATGCGTACGTTGCCTTTTTGTGAAACTTGCGCTGAGAGGCTGACAGAAATTAGCAGTGCCGTACAGAAACAGGTAAGAGATGGTGTGTTTATCATAGATTTCAGTTTTATTGTGTGTGATGTCTTTTGAAAATGATTTGACTGTGGATAAAGATAGGCATTATTTGTAAAACCGGTAATAGTCGGCTCTTATTTTTTTGAACGACAAGAGATAAGTGGTATAATTTTCAGTATATTTGTTGGAGGCATTGTTTATTTAAATATAGAAGATATATGAAACACACCCTGATTCTTTTGTGTGCCCTGCTGGGCCTGGGCAGTTGCCAGAGTGGTAACAGCACTGAGATAGACAACCGGACGGTACAGACGTTCGACGTACAGCGCTTTATGGGGAAGTGGCACGAGATTGCCCGCTATGACCATCGCTTTGAGAAAGGCATGACCCGTGTAACGGCCACTTATACCTTGCTACCCAACGGCCGGATTGAGGTGCTGAACGCGGGATACAAGGACGGGAAGTACAAGGAAATCAAGGGAAAGGCCAAACAGCCCGATCCGAACGACCCCGGCAAGCTGAAAGTGTCGTTCTTCCTGTGGTTCTATGCCGACTATTACGTGCTCGATATTGACCCGGATTACCGCTACGTGCTGATAGGCAGTAGCAGCGACAAGTATCTCTGGATTATGAGCCGTGAAGAAACCCTGCCCGACGAGGTGCTTCAGGAACTCTTGGATAAACTTCGAAAACGCGGATATGATACGGACAGACTGGTATTCAACTAATGAGAGAAAAAGAATATGGGAAATAAAAGAGTCCCTCTGCTTCACTTTGCAGCGAAAGCAGGGGGACTCTTATTTTATTGGCCGATAAAGAAGTCAGGTTTGTTTTTCAGGCCCTGAACCCGATGCGACGGATGGGCTGCGGTTCTAGTTTCACTATTTGTTTACTACGAAGGCGGCTGCCTGCCTTCACGACATCTTCCTGGGTGATGGTACGGAACAGGAAAGTGTTATCGGGAATGGAAGGTTGCGACATGATACGCTGGGCCATGCATTTGATGATACCCTGCTCAATCAGGTTGTGCAGCCAGCGTCCGTTGCCGAAATACTCATCACGCTGGGAAGTGGCTTCCGTAATCAGAGCGTACAGTTCCTTGTCCGCTTCGGGAGTAAGCTGGAAATTGCGTTTCTGCAAGAGACGATGCGCCATTTCCATCAGCTCGTCCGCATTGTAATCGTCAAAGTAGAACTGGAGAGGGAAACGTTCCTGCAAGCCGGGGTTGGTACGGAGCATCTGCTGCATCTTATCCTCGTAGCCGGCCAGGATGATAATCATGTCGGGATTGGGTTCCGAGAGCACGGTGAGCAGGGCGTGAATCACCTCTTTCCCGAAATCTTTCGTTTCTTGTTTCGTAGTAATCAGGGTGTAGGCTTCGTCGATGAAGAGTACGCCTCCCCGGGCCTCCTCAATGGCTTGCCTGATGTGCTTTTCTGTCTCACCGATGTATTCGCCCACCAGCTTTGTGCGGCATGTCTCTATGGTATGTCCGCTGGAAAGCAGCCCCATTTGGTGATACAGCTGTCCGATGAGTTTGGCTACCGTCGTCTTTCCTGTACCGGGATTGCCTAAAAACAGCATGTGGTGGCGGTTGTCCAGCTCCGTGTCGAGCCCTAATTCCATACGCCGTTTCATGAAGGCGGCCAGCATCCGGGCTTCCCGCAAGTCTTCCTTCAGGCGGGTCAGTCCCACCATCTCCTGCAAGGCCTGTTCGGCATTCGATGGCATGTTGTCTTCGGGCAGGGGACTATTTTCTTCGGTATGCGGAAGCGGCTGTTCTTCATCAAACGGTAAAGGAAGATCATCTACCGGAAAGGCTTCGCCTGGGGCATCGGTTTCCGTCTTGTCGGGTGTATAAATGGTGTTCTCTTCCGTAAAGATGCGGCTCATCGCTGTGCTGCATCTGCGCAACTGATAGGTACTGTCCATCGTACCGTAGAAGATGAAGATAGGGTCGGAAGAAGTTTTCTGTTCCATCAGGTTTCCTAACAGGTCGAGCAGGTTGGATTCCTGTCGGGTGTACTCCTTGTAGGGCACTTCCACCAGCACCACTTTTCGGGTGTCCATCTTCTCTTGCAGGACTTTCCATTGCAGGGAACCCTCCAGCAATTCCTGTAGGGAGAAATGGATGCAGAGAGCAGTCTGCTTCTCACAAAAATGGAGGGTCAGCAGGCGGGCGGCATATTTACGGGCTTGATTGCCTGAAACGAGCAGGTGAGGCACGGCAAGCTGATGGCTGTCGAGCGCATATAATGTTTCGAGAAACTGCCGGATGAGGTTCGAGTCACATTGTTCCTGGTGCATCCAGGAGAACAAGGGCAGGAAACAGAAGGTCTCGGCAAAGTATTTTTCTTCAGGGCGGGTCTGGAAATCTTCGACTTCGGTCTTGTCCCAGCATTCGTAGCCGGAATAGAGTTCTAAGAGTGTCCATCCCACTGGGCGTCCGTTGCGGTAGACATAGATACGGTAGAGTCCGGTTTCCCATTCTTCTTCAGAGAGGATGTCGAACCGTACTTTTCGGGGCCTTTTCCCTTTCAGTGAACGGGTGTCACAGCCCAACAGGCGGTATTCGCTGGAATACACCCGGATAGAAAGTTCTTGGGTATCAGTAAAACCATCGGGATGAGAGATTTCCACGGCGAGGTGGTTGTGAGCGTATTCGGGAGCACAGAGATCTTCAATAAAGGTGCGTGTAGCACGTAACATGACATTTTTCATATACAACAAACGAATTTTAAAATGAGAAAATAGAAATAGATAAAGATAGAAGCTTACGGACGAAGGTCCGTAGCAGCATAAATTCCCTCTCGTTTCCCCATCGAAAGAGAGGTGCGCGGCTAGTACGTCAAAGAGCACAACAATCCCGGCCTCCTTGTCGGAAGCAATAATTCATTCGATTCCTATGCTGAGAAAAATCCGGTCAGGACCTCAGCGGAACGTAACGAAAACTTTGTGTGACATCTTTAACGATCATTTGTTGTATCTAAAATCAATGTGCGATGAAACCCGCCTTATACGGATTTTCGGAACAAATATAAGCATAACTCTTTAATTAATGAAGAATTAGGGAGGAAAATCATACTTGTGGCAAAAATAATTCTCCTCGCAATCGTTTGCTCATTGAGAGATTATCTTTACATTTGAGTAAAGATAAAAACGAAGGAATATGTCGCACACGAAATTTAATCTGCAACGGTTTTTGGATGCTCAGGAAGGCGTGTATCCTGTGGCATTGAAGGAAATCAGGAATGGCGGTAAGCGCAGTCATTGGATTTGGTATATCTTCCCTCAGCAGAAGGGCTTAGGCTATAGCTATAATTCGGAGTTCTACGGACTGGACGGGGAAGAAGAGGCCCGGGCTTATCTGGCACATCCCGTATTGGGTGCCCGCCTGCGGGAAATCTCCCATGCCTTGTTAGGTCATCGTGGCCATCGTACGGTGCGGGAACTGATGGGGTCGGAGGTGGATGTACTGAAACTGCATACTTCGATGAAGTTGTTCGATAAGATTGCACCGGGAGAGGTGTTCGGAGAAGTGCTGAAGGCGTATTTTCATTAAAATTTAAGAGTATGTTAGCTTATACGTATATGGAGCACGGTCGTTTCTCACTGATAGAGAAGCTTGTGCCCGAACTGAAAGACCCGAAGGACGCCCTGGTGCGCGTCACGTTAGGAAGTATCTGTACCAGTGATTTACACATCAAGCACGGCAGTGTGCCGCGTGCTGTACCGGGTATTACGGTGGGTCATGAGATGGTGGGCATCGTGGAACAGGTGGGAACGGAGGTCACTACCGTGAAGCCGGGTGACCGGGTGACGGTCAACGTGGAGACCTTCTGCGGAGAATGTTTTTTTTGCCAGCACGGGTATGTAAACAATTGTGAGGACCCCGACGGAGGATGGGCACTGGGTTGTCGCATTGACGGGGGACAAGCGGAATATGTGAGGGTGCCGCATGCCGACCAGGGATTGAATCGCATTCCCGACGGAGTGACGGACGAGCAGGCGCTTTTCGTGGGCGATATTCTGGCTACCGGTTTCTGGGCTGCCCGCATCTCGGAAATTACGACCGAAGATACGGTGCTGCTGATTGGAGCCGGACCTACGGGAATCTGTACGTTGCTCTGTGCCCGGCTGAAACATCCGCGCCGTCTCATTGTGTGTGAGAAATCGGAAGAGCGCATCCGTTTCGTGCAGACCCATTATCCCGAGGTACTGGTCACTACACCGGAACAGTGTCAGGAGTTTGTGAAAGCCCATAGTGCGCACGGAGGAGCCGATGTAGTCATTGAAGTGGCTGGGGCCGATGATACCTTCCGGCTGGCTTGGGAGTGCGCCCGTCCGAATGCCATTGTGACCGTTGTGGCCTTGTACGACCGTCCGCAGGTGCTTCCCTTGCCCGACATGTACGGTAAGAACCTCACTTTCAAGACAGGCGGAGTAGATGGTTGTGACTGTGCCGAAATCCTCCGGTTGATAGCGGAAGGAAAGATTGACACTACGCCGCTCATCACACACCGCTTTCCGCTTAATGAAATAGAAGAAGCTTACCGCATTTTCGAGAACCGTTTGGACGGGGTGATTAAGGTGGCGGTGAGCCCTCGGAACGACAAATAATATGATACTGCAACTAAAAATATACAGACTATGCGAAAGAATTTTGGAGTAAAAACATGGTTGTACCCGATGCCCGTATTTATTGTGGCAGCGTACGACGAGAATGGAAATCCCAACGCCATGAATGCGGCGTGGGGAGGAATTTATACCGATGACATGGTGGGCATCTGCCTGGCCGAAGGACACAAGACGACCCAGAATATTCTAGCCACGAAGGCCTTTACCGTGAGCATGGCTACAGTCGACCATGTGGCAGCCTGCGATTATGTGGGTCTTGTCTCAGGAAAGAAAGAGCCGGATAAATTCGCCAAAGCCGGTTTCCATGCCATAAAATCGGAGTTTGTGAATGCACCGCTCATTGAGGAACTACCTATGACGCTGGAATGTGAGTTGGTTTCATACGATCAGGAGAGTAATCACCTGGTAGGCCGAATTGTCAACGTGTCGGCAGCAGAAGAGATTCTGGATGAAAACGGCCAGATTGATCCAACCCGTCTGAAACCGGTTACGTACGACCCGATTCATCATCACTATCTGGTGATAGGAGAGAAGGTGGGTAATGCCTTTTCCGACGGGAAAGTATTGAAGTAAAATATAGCCGCCACACATCTTGGAAGGGATACGTGGCGGTTTTTCAATGTGCAGATTAGGAATTGCGGGAGATAAATCTTACCTTTGTGTGTACGAAAGGATTAAAACGACATGGCCATGAACAGACTTTATCCGGTAGGCATACAGAATTTCGAGGATCTCCGTAGTAGGGGATATATTTATGTAGACAAGACTTTGCTTTTATATAACCTAGTGCAGACAGGGAAGTATTATTTCTTGAGTCGTCCCCGTCGGTTTGGAAAAAGCCTGATGATTTCCACGTTAGAGGCTTATTTCCTGGGAAAGCGTGAACTTTTCAAGGGGCTTGCTATGGAAAGTCTGGAAAAGGATTGGACGGTGCATCCGGTGCTTCACATGGATTTGAATACGGAAAAGTATGATACGGAAGCAAGTCTGGAAAACAAGCTGGAACTGACGTTGAAGCAATGGGAAGCAGAGTATGGCCACAACCCGGATGAGTATTCCGTGGCGACCCGTTTTGAAGGAGTTATTCGTCGGGCTGCGAAGAAAATGGGGCAAAAGGTGGTGATTCTGATAGATGAGTACGACAAACCGATGCTGCAGGCCATCACAAATTCGGAACTGCAGACAAAATTCCGTAACACGCTCAAAGCATTCTATGGCGCGCTCAAGTCGTGTGACGGCTTCATTCATTTTGCCATGCTGACGGGCGTGACGAAGTTCAGTAAGGTGAGCGTGTTCAGTGATTTGAATAACCTGCGTGATATATCCATGGTGAATCAGTATGCAGAAATTTGTGGTATCAGTGATGCGGAGCTTCACCAGTACTTTGACGAGGACATTCATTCGCTTGCCGATAAACTGAGCATAGATTATACCAAAGCTTGTGGACTGCTGAAGGAAAACTATGACGGTTATCATTTCTGTTATAATTCAATCGGCATGTACAATCCTTTCAGCCTGCTGAGTACTTTTGCCAATATGCAGATAGGCAGCTACTGGTTTGAGACGGGTACTCCGACTTACCTGGTAGAGTTGATGAAGCTTCACCATTATCCGGTGGAAGAGATTGAGCATATCGTGACCAGCGGTCCGGTGCTGGATTCCATCGATGCGGCTTCTACCGACCCGGTACCGGTCATCTATCAGAGCGGCTACCTGACCATCAAGGACTATAACGCGGAGTTTGAGAACTATACCCTCGGTTTCCCGAACCGTGAGGTGGAGCAGGGGTTTCTTCGTTTCTTGCTTCCTCACTATGCGTCTGTAAGCATCAGCAAGTCTCCTTATGAAATCCAGTGCTTTGTGGGGGAGGTGCGCAAGGGTGATGTGGACGGTTTCCTGAGCCGCCTACAGACCTTTTTTGATGATACTCCCTACGAACTGGCCCGTGACCGTGAGGTACATTACCAGAACATTCTTTACATCGTGTTCAAGCTGATGGGCTTCCACACCGAGGTGGAATACCGTACATCGCGTGGTCGGGTAGATTTAGTGCTCAAGACTTCTGATTACATCTACGTGATGGAGTTCAAGTTGAACGGTACTGCCGAGGAGGCTATGCAGCAGATAGAGGAGAAAGGGTATGCCTCTGCCTTTGCTTCCGATGGCCGGAAGGTGATAAAGGTCGGGATAAACTTCAGTGACGAGACACGAAGCATTGAGCGGTGGATTGTAGCGTGATTGAAATAGAATATTATAAAAAAGGGGAAGCGGCGTATTGATGTGCTGCTTCCCTTTTTTATATATCATTAATTAGAGTCTTTTATTTCCCTCCAAAAAACTTTTTCCGGTAATAAGAATCCGCCGTATACAGTGCTGCTGTCGGGTTGTTACCCGTCACACGGTCCTTGGTTACGAGGGTAGTGACGTAAGCATCCGAGTATTTGTAGAACAGGCTGTCGTGTCCCACGCAGAGACCGATTACCACGTTCAGGTCGGTATGTGCTTCGTTCAGCAGACGGGCTTGCAGAATCGGGTTGCACATGGCGGCACCGATACTTTCACATTGTGCGGGGATGCCCATCGATGTTTTGGGCTGACTGGCTACCTTGCAGATGACCGAGTAAGCTTCGAAGCCGTTGGCACGGAGGATGCGGGCAAAGATACGGGCTTCACGGATGAGGCCGATGCAGTTGGCAATGCCGATGCGGTGCGCACCGATTTTCCGGGCAAACTCCATGATTTCCTGCACGCGGGTCCACTGGCAGTAACCTTCGTATTCCACTTCCGCACTGGCAATCATAATCTCGCGGTTGCGCCCCTCGTCGTAACGCTCCAGTGCCCACTGGCGGTCTTCCTCTTTCAGGTTATCTGTAGGACAGAAATCTGGGTAGGTGCGGTCTTTGTATTTGCAGTTCTGTGTGCCGCAGTCCACACAGGTAGGTATTGTTTCTTTTTCCATAAAGGCGTGTGTAATTGGTTAAACTGAGGGCAAATATACGAGATTTCTTTCCAATTGGTAGACAGAAAACCGCATTTGGTGGATTCTATTTTTAAAAATTGCAGGCGACTTCTACATTTGTTTCCGATTAGTTTTCATTTAAAATTGTAAGTAAGATGAAGAAAATTGTGTGGATGGCCTGTGGAATGGCCTTGATGTGTGCACCTTTGAGTGCAAGTGCGAACGTCCGCTACGATGCCCCGCAGGAGGAAGTACAGAAGAAAGAAGTGCCCAATCCGGAGAAGGCGGCCCAGCGACGGACCGACGAGATGGATAAGGCATTGAACTTGACGGAGAAGCAGTACAAGAAGATTTACAAGTTGTTCCTGAAGGAAGAAAAGGAAAAAGTGGAAGCCATGATGCAGCGTCACCCGGGAGGAATGAACGGACAGCCTCCCATGGCTGGAAGGCCCCCGATGGGGGGAGGACACCCTCCGATGGGAGGTGGGATGCCACCGCAGGGTGGAGGATTCCCCGGAATGGGAGGATTTCCGGAAGGCATGAGTCCGGAAGAACGGATGAAGGAGCATGCCGAGAAGATGCAGAAGGAGCAGGAAAAGCGGGAGAAGAAAATCCGCAAGATTCTTACCGAAGAACAGTATGCCATCTGGCAAACCATGAAACCGCAGCCGCAGGTGTTGCCTCCAATGCCGGAAGGTGAGAGACTGGGGCCGAGATCTCGCGGGCCGAAGAAAGAGGAAACTCCGTTGCTGGATACAGCAGCAGAGTAAATGGGATGCCTGATTTTCCCGCGGGGTGATTCTTGAAATGTGCGGCAGATGTCGTAACTTTGCGGTTCATTCAAAAAAGTCTACGTTATGCCCGTTATCGAAATCACCTCGCTGGAGTATCCCGGAGTGGAAGTGTTCAGCACCCTGACCGAAGCCCAGTTGCGCAACCGCATTGACCCGCAACGGGGCATCTTTATCGCCGAAAGCCCGAAAGTGATTCGGGTGGCGCTGGAGGCCGGCTATGAACCCGTGTCTTTGCTCTGTGAGCGGAAGCACCTTACGGGCGATGCAGAGGACATTGTGCAGCGCATGGCGCATCTGCCAATTTATACGGGCGACCGGGAACTGCTGGCCCGGCTCACCGGTTATACGCTGACGCGGGGTGTGCTGTGTGCCATGCGGCGTCCGGCTTCGCGGCCGGTGGAAGAAGTATGCCATGGAGCACGCAGGGTAGTGGTTATTCATGGGGTGGTGGATACCACCAACATCGGGGCCATCTTCCGTTCGGCAGCCGCACTGGGTATCGATGCCGTACTGTTGACCACGGATTCGTGCGACCCGTTGAACCGTCGGGCGGTGCGGGTGTCGATGGGGTCGGTGTTTCTGGTGCCTTGGACGTGGGTAGACCGTCCGCTGGAGCGGTTGAAGGAACTGGGGTTCCGCACGGCAGCCATGGCGCTGACCGACCGTTCCGTACCTCTGGATTATCCGCCGCTGAAGGAGGAACCGCGACTGGCCCTGGTGATGGGTACCGAAGGCGACGGACTGCCGGAAGCAGCCATCGAGGGAGCGGACTATGTGGTACGTATTCCCATGGCACACGGAGTAGATTCGCTCAATGTGGCAGCTGCTTCGGCCGTAGCTTTCTGGGAGTTACGATGTGGTGAGAACCATTGAAAAATACGGGGTTTATACTCCGAAAAAAAACTCCTTTACGCTTGAAATAAAACGTAAAGGAGTTTTCAGTAAAACGTCCTTGCGTTTCAATCCAAACGCAAGGACGTTTTGTATGAAATGCACTTGCGTTCTCATTGAAACGCAAAGGCGTTTTTTCGAGGGTCAGATTTCGTCCGGCCAGGGGCACGGTTTTCCGGTCTTTTTGAACGATGGGCGCTGTGCGCCGGAGCTGCGGAGGAACTCGCCGAGGTTGGCCGAGAGGGATTTCACTACATCCGGATAGCGTTCGGCCAGGTTGTGCTTCTCGCTGATGTCGGCCGGAATGTCATACAGTTCCTTCTTGCCCGTTTCGTAGAAATAAATCAGTTTCCATTTTCCCTGACGTACGGTGCAGGTAGCGCCGATGCCCGGGCCTTGCTCGCCCCACAGGTTCGGACAGTTCCAGTAAAGGCTTCTGCCTTCCGACGGGTCGCCAGTCTGCTTGAGCAGGGGCACGAAGCTCACGCCGTCCACGGTCTGCGGTGCCTTCCAGTAGGTAATGCCCGCCATTTCGAGGATGCTGGGGAAATAGTCTTCCACGATGACGTACTTGTCGCAGCGGGTATTGGGCTGAGTCACTCCCGGCCAGCTCACAATCATCGGTTCGCGGATACCGCCTTCGTAGGCCGAGCCTTTTCCGCAGGTAAGCGGTGCATTCTGCGTGTAGAGCGGTTCATCTCTCCATTCCTTACCGGTGGCATATCCTCCGTTGTCACCACAGAATAGGATGATGGTATTGTCGGCTTCTCCGTTCTTTTCCAGCCAGTCCATGATGTCGCCCAGACTCTTGTCCATGCCTTCGATGAGGGAGGCATAGGCCGCTTCCTTGTCCGACATGCCTTTCTTCTTGTACTTGTCATAGAAACGCATATCCTTGTCGATAGGGATGTGGATGGCATAATGCGACATGTAGAGGTAGAACGGCTGGTTGTATTCCTTGGCTTTGTCGAGGGCTTTCAGGGCTTCCTGTGTCAGGGCTTCGGTGACAAAGGTACCTGTTTTCCAGTATTTCTCCAGTCCTGGGACCGACATGAGCGAGGTGGGATTACCTTTTTCGTCGTGTCCGTAGCTGAGTTCACTCAGGTAGGTAGCCAGTCCGCCTGCTGCATGGCCGGCAATGTTTGTTTCAAAGCCGAAGTGGCAGGGATTCTCTCCCGGAGTGTCGATGGCTCCCCAGTGTGCCTTTCCGCAATGGATGGTGTGTTAGCCGCTGTCTTTCAGGTACTGCACGAACGACTTGGCCACGAAGGTGTGGTTTGTGCCTTCCACCTGCGCAATGCCGTTGTAGTTCCAGTCGGGCAGTTGCAGCACCTCGCTTTGGGCATCGGTGGTTTTGTTCTTCTGCAGGGTCCAGTTGGTCACCCGGTGGCGGGCCGCATTGGCTCCGGTCATCAGACTGCAGCGGGTGGGCGAGCTGATGCTTGAGGCGTAGGCCTGCGTGAACATCATTCCCTGACGGGCCAGACGCTCCATGTTAGGAGTTTCGTAACGTTCGTTGTACATGGTCTTCTCTGTCCAGAAAGGCAGTGAAGTGTCCTGCCATCCCATGTCGTCCACCAGGAAGAATATGATGTTCGGACGCGTGTCGGGACGGTCGTTGGCCAAGGTATGCAACGGGGTGAGCACAGGGGCTATCCCGAGAAGTGCTAAAAGATTTTTGTTCATAATATCTTTCTTTAGATTAAGGATTTACGTGGTAAACGCTAAAGTTTCGGATGAGGGGTTCAGCTGTGCATTCTTCTACCACCAGACGGAAGGATTTAGCCTCTACGGCAGGGAAGGATTCAATGCGCTTGTGCCCCACGGAAGTACCTTTGGCCACAGTGGTCCACTTGCCGTTCACCTGGGCTTCTACCCGGTAGGCGCGGATGCGCTCGCCGCCGGTAATGTCTTCCTGAATCTGGTAATAGTTGACGGGTTGTACCTTGCCGAGCGAGAGCGATACTTTCTTCTTGCCGGTGGCCGAAGTCGCTGCTAACGGCTGACCGAAGCGGCGGTTGATTTCGGTACCCCATTTCTGCAGCGGCGTACGTCACCTTCTGGAATCAGTCCGTCGGGGTTCGGGGTAAGTCCCACCATCAGCGTGGCATTGCGGCCTACCGATTTCTCGTACATTTCCATCAGGTTGGCTAACGGATAGACGGCCTTATCGTCATCACCCGGTTCCCAGAACCATTCGTGGCGTCCGTTGTATCCGCGCAGAGGCGTATCGGCCATGGCAGGTACCCAGAACTTGCCGTTGGGATCGCCGTGTGCCAGCAGCTTGTTGTGGTCGGTCACTCCGTCAGTGGCGTTGCTGTGACTGTACGGGTAGGGGAAACTCGACCAGCAGGGGTAGCCTACGGTACCGCTTTCCGAACCGCCCCAGCGCAGGTCGGCACGGTTCACGTTGTGATAGAACAGGCAGTTGGGCTGGTACTTGTTCACGATGGGTTCTACATCGGGACCCATTCCTTTCGGGTCGTCGGCACCGCCGTCAAACCAAATCATGAAGAGTTCGCCGTAGCGGGTGCAGAGTTCCGTCACCATCTTTTCGCACAGGCGCTTGTACCACTCCTGGCGGTTACGGGCAAACTCGCCTTCACCTTCTGCCTTGAAGTTGTGGATACCCAGCAGGGAGTTCCAGCGGATGCCGATGTAGATGCCCGGTTGTACACCGTACTTGCGGCAGGAGTTCACGAAGTCGCGCACGATGTCACCCTTTCCGTCGCGCCATTTCAGGGCCTTCATGCAGTAAGGATTCACGTCGCTCTGCCACAGTCCGAAACCGGTTTCATGAGTGGCAGTGAGGATGGCAAACTTAGCTCCGGCAGCCTTGGCCGACTGAATCCACTGGTCGGTGTCGAGCTGGTCGGGATGGAAAATGTTATAGTCTTCAATCGGGTTGATGCGGTTGTTGCCTTGTCCGTACACCAGTCCGTCGAACACGTGCAGGTCGTAGTGGAACACCACGCCCAGTTCGGCTTCGTGCCATTTAAGCTGGTGAGGAGCCGGGCGGGGACCTTCGTTGTCGGTATTACGCGCTGCAGTAGTGGTCGCGCAGAGGGCGAACAGTGTCAGTAGTGTCAGTAATGTCTTTTTCATATTCATGGTTTCAAGTATTTTTCAAATGGGTCATGGGTCTGTTCGAGCCATGAAGAAAGAGTTCGTTTCAGTGAATCACAAAGAGCCGGCTGGCTTTCCGCAAGGTTGTGCAGCTGGCTCGGGTCGTGAAGCCGGTCGTACAGCCATACGTGCGTGGGCTGGCCTTCTTCCACCTCTGTCACATACGTGTAGCGTGCGGTACGGATGCCGCGTCGGCCGGAAGTAGAATCCGAAGGTACGCAGTAGTAATAAGGCTGGAAAGCCTCCTCAGGCGTTTGTATTTTCTCGTTCAGCAGCAGTGGACCCCAGTTGTGTGTCTGTACGGATGCCGGTATCTGTGCTTCCATTCCCATGAGCGAGAGCAGGGTGGGATACAGGTCGGCAAACGCCATGGGCAGGTCACTTTTCTGCGGATGCAGCTTGCCCTTCCAGCAGCAAATCATGGGGATGCGCATGGATTCTTCGTAGAACACGTTCTTGCCTTCCACTCTGTGTCCGCCCATGCAGACGCCGTGGTCGGAAGTGAAGACGATGAGGGTATTGTCGTACACACCGCAGTCTTTCAGGGCCTGGACGATGCGTCCCACATGTTCGTCCACTCCGGTGATGCAGGCGTAGTAGTTGCGGATATTCTCGCGGAAGTAGTCGCCTTCAGGAGTGCCCTTTTCCGGAATGTAGGGCAACTGTCGGGCCAGTGCTTCCACATCGAGCGAGTCGTACAGCTGCTTGTAGGTTTCGGGCACCAGTTCGTAGCCCGTATGCGGAGGATTCATGGACACCACCATGGCAAAGAGATGGTCAGTTTTTGTGCCTTCTGTACGGATGAACTCGATGGCGCGGTCGGCCTCGTAGGCAGGTCCCCATTGGTTGACATAGTAGAACTCCTCTCGTCCGGATTTCGTATCCCAGTACATCGGTTTCAGGTGATTGTCGTACGTGCCGTAAGCAATCCACTTGTCGAACCCGTGTCGGCGTTCGGGCGGACACCATTCGTTCCAGGCCACTTCTCCCTTGTTGTTGTACGTATCCACGTAGGGGCGGTATGGGGCATCGAGGTGCCACTTGCCGATGTAGGCCGTGCGATACCCTTCTTCCTTCAGCACATCGCTCCAGCATACGGCTTCTTCCGAAAGCTCCACTCCGTAGGGGGTATTCTGTGAGTTGCAGTTGCCCGTCACTCCGTTGGCTTCCGGATACATTCCCGTCATCAGCATGGCCCGTGCGGGCGATGACACCGGATAGCTGCTCACGGCATCGGTGAAGAGGATTCCTTCAGAAGCCAGGCGGTCGAGGTTCGGAGTCTGTACGGGTTCCTTTCCCATACATCCCATGGCATCGCCTCTGAACTGGTCGGCCATGATGAAAACCAGATTAGGACGTGAGGGCTTGGATTCCGGGCGGGAACATGCCGAGAACGGAAGCACGACGCCTAAGGCAGAGGTATAAACGAGTAGTGTCAGTTTCATATCAGGAATAAAACAAGCTTCAGTTCAGGTAATTGTGATTTTAAGTCTCAGTTAGATAAATAGGCGTGCCAAAGATAGGAATAAATGTTTAATCCTTGGCACGCCTAATTTATAATAGATTTAAAAGAGTTCTATCATTACTGGTTGGCAAAGCTACCAGCTTTTACAGGCCATCCCGGATTCTGATAAACAACCGACGTAGAAACGTCGCCACCTTCTTCAGGAGTTGACATGCGGAATACATCGTACGACAACGGAGAGAGGTAGTTGGCCTGTTCGAAACAATAGCCGTTGTACTTGTTTACGAGTTCGTTCTTGCCTTGCGGACGCAGGTATTTGCTGACAGATGCTTCGTTAGGAGCTGTATAGTCAAGTTTGCAGGCTGTGCAAGCAGCTTCAAAACCTGTATGGAATTCATCCCAGTAGTTCATACCTTCTACCCAGTAGTTCTGCATCTTGTCGAGTGCACGCCAGCGGTACAGGTCATCCTTACGCATACCTTCTGCAATAAGTTCGCTGCGGCGTTCACGACGGATGTTGTAAAGTGTTGCGTCCACCAGTTCGGAACCAGAGTAACGGGCCAGGTCGATTTCCTTAGTCAGATCGGTAGCTGCAATGGTTTTCTTGTAATCTGTATCTACACCTGCACGGGTACGCAGTTCTGTCCAGAAATTTTTGAGCGTTTCATCTTCCAGTGTATTATATCTCAGATAGTAAGCTTCGATATAGTTCAGATAAGCTTCGGCAGCACGGAAAATAGGCAGAGCCAAAGGATAAGCGCTGTTGTAGGTTACATCGTTGTCTACCCAGCCTTTGCGAGGAATATAACCCGTGCTGGTTACGCGGATACCACTGGCAGCAATCAATCCGGGATAGCCGTACATGATGTCTTTTCCATTGGAAGTGATGAGTTTGTCACCTGGTTTTGCTACAGAGCTTACCAGGCGCGGGTCGCGGTTCTCCATGGTGCTTTCCAGACTCTTGTCACCTTGATACAGACTACCGTCTGCATAAATAGGCAGACCGTTTTTCATCAGGTAACTGTCGACCAGTGAGCGGGTAAATCCGGTGTTGTCACCGTGAACAAAGATGTAAGTGTCTGTACCGACTTCAATGGCACCGTATCCGTGAGTAGCGCCCACTACCTGATTCTGTACTTTGGCATCTTCGCTGTACATACGCCACAGCAACACTTCATCGCGTTGTCCAGAAAGGTCGGTCTGGTTGTACAGGCTTGCATAATCCGGTGATAAGGAAGAGGCAAGACCTACTTCCTTGGCAGACTTGATGGCTTCGTCCAGGAAGAATTCAATTTCCTTGTTCATGTCAGTATGGAAGGAAGCGGCATCACCCGGCCATCCCGGTCCACCCGGAACACGTGCCGTACCTGCATGATATTTTTCCCATGTAGCTTCGTACAAAGCCACACGTGACTTGAACAGCAAAGCACATTCACGGTTCAGGCGATGAGCTGTAAAACTGTTTGATTTGGAGTACATCCGTTCACTGGCATTGTCCAGGTCGCTCAGGATAAAGCGGGCTACTTCGTTACGTGGCTTACGTTTGTTGGCTTCTACGTTGGCTGCATAGTCCCCATCATTTAATACTTGAGTCAAGATGGGCAGGTCACCATAAGCCTTCAATAAGTTGAAGTAAGCATAGGCACGGAAGAAATACATTTCACCGATGTAATGCTTTACGTTGTCGCTTAAACTCAATGTGCCTTTTTTTATGTTTTCTTCTGTACGTTCCAGGAAAAGGTTGCAGTTACGAATGTTGCTGAATCCGTCATAGCTACCAGTAGAAGGTACTTGAATACGCTGAGGGAGGAAATTATCCACCTGATCTACTGTCGTCATGTCATCACTGTTGTTGTCTGTAGTGAAGTACCCGAAAGTACCCGTACCTGTGCCGTGGTCGGGCAGTAAGCCATACATGTTGTTGCAATAAGGCTCCAACTGGTTTTCGGCAGTGAAGAAGTTGCCGTCTACATTGTCTGAAATAGGTTCTTTATCCAAGAAGTCTGAGCAGGAAGTTCCTACCAGCAAGGTAGCCGAAAATAAAAATATATATTTCAGTTTCATAATCATAGATGCTTTAATTGGTTATAAGGTTACGTTTACGCCACAAGAGAGTGTACGGCTCAACGGATAAGTCATACCGTTCTGATACAATGCTTCCGGGTCAAAGTTTTTGTTGATGGAAGTACCTGTCCACAAGTTGTCGCCTGAGAAGAATACTCTGACGCGTTCCAGTCCGATTTTGTTAACCCAGGCTTTCGGCAGGGTATAACCAATCTGCAAGTTTTTCAGACGGATATAAGCTGCATTCTGCACGAACTGTGACTGGCTCTGACGGTTCTGGTTAGATTTCCAAAGAGGACGCGGATAATATGCACCGGTGTTTGCACCCAACGGGTCGCCTTCCGGACGGAAGAAATCCCAGTGTTCTTTGTATCCGGTAGAAGACCATGCGTCGCCGTCTACACCCCAGAATACCATACCACTCAGTAAATAATCACGCTTAGCTACACCTTGGAAGAAGATGCTCAGGTCGAAACCTTTCCATTCAGCGCCGATGTTCAAACCGAAACGGAAGCGCGGTGTGTTGTTACCAATTACTTTGCGGTCGCCCGGGTTGTCTACTGTATTCTCACCGTTGGTGATTTTTCCGTCACCGTCGAGGTCGGCATACATCATGTCACCGGCTTTCCATCCTGAAGCAGCCAGTGTGACACCCGGAATGGTGTTCTGGTCTACTTTTTCCAGATGTTTTGCCATTTCTTCGTCAGTTTTGGCCATACCTACAGATTCATATCCCCAGATTTCTCCTAAATACTGTCCGGTGTAATAGGTGGAAAGTGATTTGCTGGCATTGGGGTATTCTGTAATCTTGGTACGTGAATCAGAAAGATTGAATGCTACATTGTAGTTGAATTCACCGATACGGTCTTGCCAGTTCAACTGGAATTCCCATCCTTTGGTACGCAAAGAGGTATTGTTGCGTTTAGGAGCTTCTGCACCCACAATCGGAGAGATTTCCTGTGCTGGTCCTACCATGTCTTTCGTGTCACGGATAAAGTAGTTGAAGTAACCGCTCAGACGGTTGTTGAAGGCACCAAAGTCTACACCGTAGTTATAGCTGTATACACGTTCCCAAGTCAGCAGGGAGCTTACCAGTCCCGGTGCACCTGCGATGTTTGATTTGTTGGCCATATCGAGCAACCAGCGTCCGCCTGCGTCAGGACTACCTACTGTTACATTCTGAATAGCATAAGTAGGATAGTAAGAATCTGTGTTCTGGTTACCGAGGCTACCGTAAGAGAAGCGGGGTTTCAATGTGTTGACCCATTTGCTCAGCGGTTCCCAGAAGGACTCGCGTGCAACGTTCCAACCGATAGATACAGATGGGAATGTAGCCCAGCGGCTGTCTGCCTGGAAACGGGAAGAACCGTCACGGCGGATGTTGAATTCAAACAGATAACGTCCGTCAAAGTCGTAGTTCAAACGGCCGAAATAACCTAAAGAAGCCCATTCTCCACGGTAAGCACCGTTGCTCTGTGTACCGGTAGATGTATTGACATCGGGATTATTATCGTTCATCACGTCCGAACGTTTTGCCCATACGTTGTTGTAGCGGTAGCTTTCGCTGTTCATACCAAGCATTACCTTCAAATTATGCTTTTCAAGGAAATTGAGACTATAGTCGGCATAAAGTGAAGTGGTAATCATTGTTTCACGCTGCTGTTCGCTGTAAGCCCATGTCTTACCGGCTGCCCGGGCGGCGTCACCCCCCAGCCACTGTTCTGGAATAGGATTGTTGTTTTTGTCATAGAGATATACTCTGGCTACATTGTAAAGATGTTCGAAGCTGCCTGTACGCAGAGCCAGGTCACCGTGAATGGTCAGTCCCTTCATTGGGGTCAGAATCAGGCTACCTTGTGTGAAGTAGGTATCATCTTGCGTATTGGAACGTCCGCCTGAAGTCAGCTGCATCAGTTTCGGGTTACGGGTATAGTGACCGTTGTTGTCGTAAAGCGGCATGTTGGGGTGCAGCTTGGTAGTTTCAGCAAAGAAACGGTCGCCGTACAGTTTCAGGAAGGTCGGCATACCGATGTCTTCACGAATGAAACGGCTGTTGAATTCCAGACGCATCCATTTGGTGATTTCTGCACTGATGCGGGCACTGGCATTGTAACGTTTCTTGTTGTCGTTTGCGTAGTTCATCTGTCCGTCCTGGCTCAGGAATGCTCCCGACACGTAGTATTGTATTTTTTCATTACCACCCGACAAGCTTACGTTATGTTCTTGTCCGAAAGCGGTTTTGTCGATGAAGTTGCGTGGCCAGTTCTGGTTGTCATTGGAGTTCTGGTTGAAAGCAAAGCAGTTACCGTTCTGTGAAAGAGACGGGTCGGCAGTGGTAGTAATCTCACCGCGCATGTACTGCTGGATACGATCCATTGTGATGTCCGAGAAGAAGTGTGCTTCACCGGAACCTGTGTTGTCGATGGCACGGTTGAAGTACTGTGCAAAGGTGTAAGCGTCGAGCATGTCGGGGATGTTGGTCGGACGAGACCAGCGCAGGTTGTTAGAGTACGAGATGCTTGTCTTACCCTGCTTTCCTTTCTTGGTAGTAACCAGGATAACACCGAACGGAGCACGAGAACCGTAGATGGCAGCAGAAGCCGCATCCATCAATACCGAGATGTTGTCGATGTCCTGCGGGTTCAACTGGTTCAGGTCGCCTGCTACACCGTCAATCAGCACGAGGGGAGAAGCGCTGGAGCCTGTTCCCAAGTTACCTGTACCGCGGATGTTGAAAGAAGGATTGGCATCCAGTTTACCACCGGCATCAGGAATGCTCACATTCAAGCCCGGAACGACCCCCTGCAAAGCCTGACCTACAGACGTTACCGGACGAGATTCCAGTTTCTTGTTGTCTACCGAAGCCACGGCACCGGTCAGGTTCACTTTTTTCTGTGTACCGAAACCTACTACTACCACTTCATCGAGTGTCTGAGTATCTTCCGACAAAGTGACCTGATAAGAAGTCTTTCCTTTTTGTACGGGGATTTCCTGAGTTTGATAACCGATGTAGGAAACTACCAATGTACTTCCTGAAGCAACGTTGTTCAGCTGGAAGTTTCCGTCCAGGTCGGTGATACAACCGTTGCTTGTACCTTTAACTACTACTGAAGCTCCGATGATGGGCTCATTCAGTTTTTTGTCTGTAACAATTCCGGAGATGCTCACCTGTTGCGCTTGCAGTGGTAATAGTCCCGCCAGCAAGGCTATGAGCAGAGAGATGAATTGTGTTTTCATGTGACTCATGGTTTTAAGATTAAAGTTTATATTTAGATGGTTAAACAAGTTGGCAGGTTTTCTTGTCGCAAATCTCCGAAATAAATGGTGTAAGGGCGGTGGGTAAACGTTGCATTAACAGTCGGTATTCTTCTTATCTGCATTTTTATAGGGGTAAAAACTATTTTTTTTACCGGTATTCTGACTTTTTAGACAAGATTTTTGTTTCTTTGCGTAATCATTACATAGCTTAATCTGAGAAATGAAAAATAAATTCTGCCTGCTCATTGTATTTTTCCTTTGTATTTCCTCGCTTCTTCCGGCGGGTGCACAGACACTTTCCGAGAAGGATTTTCAGGTACTGAACATGAACGACGGATTGTCGGACAACGACATTCATTCCGTGGCAAAAGATACGGAAGGCTTCATGTGGTTCGGAACCGGTAGCGGACTGAACCGTTACGACGGACATACTTTCAAAGTGTTCCGGATGCCGGGAATCTCTTACCGGAGAATTGACAGGGTGGTGTCGCTGGATACGGATTACCTGCTTCTCCGTTCGGAGCAGAACCTGTTCCTGTTTGACAAGAAATACGAACGTTTTCTTCCGGTATGCGATTCGGTGAGCAAACAGCCTGTGATGTTCGCCGACTTTGTGGCCGATTCTGACGGCAGTTGCTGGGGCGTATCTTCCGGTGAATTGTCGGAGGTGAATTTTCCGTCCTCTTATGTGCAGGACACAGCGTTTGTCTCTGTGCGTCATGTGGTAAACAATTCACAAAGCGATCCGTTTGTGGTGCTGTGTATGGGAGAAGATGGGAAGATGCTGTATTGTGCAAGTCGGAATGGAACCGTCTATCGTTTTACGCCCGGACAAAGGCAGTTGACGAAAGTCTGTGACGGGCAGTTGTCGTCCGGCAGGTGGGTATCTTCTTTGCTGAACGGTGATTCGTTCATCTGGATTCCTACCGTGGGCGACGGATTGTATGGTTACGACCTGACAAACGGAAAGTTGCATCACTGGCAATATATTTCAGAAAGAATGGGGGAGCAGCTGTCGCATAACGATGTCTTTCGTTTGCTCCCGATAGGGAATTCCCGGTACCTGGCCGTTACATGGAACGGATATACTTTGTTGAGTCTTACGCCGGAACGGGAAATCAAGTTGCGCGATTTTCAGTCTTTCCTTCATAACGGGAAACAATATTTCGAGACACGCATGATTTCGGGTTATTACGACGAGGAAGGATTGCTGTGGATTGGCACGGAAGGATGAGGGGTGCTGTTTTCCGACTTGCGCCAGCTGTTTTATCACCAGTATGCACAGACACGTTCCAATGAAATTTGCGGCATCCAGATGGATGAAGAAGGTTACGTCTGGCTGGCTACGTTTCACAAGGGCGTGTTGCGGAGCACGCAGCCTTTTGACGTATCACATTCGCTGTCATTTGAATCATTTGATACCGGTATTCCCGGCCTGAAAACCGTGCTTTGCAGTTCGTCGGACAAGAATGGAGGTTTCTGGTTCGGCACGCAGGACGGGCGGGTGCTTCGTTACGGAAAAGACCGGAAGTGGGATGACATGCGGATTGGCACCCCCGGACAGCCTTTTCCGGTGGTATGGAGCCTGCTTATGGTTTCGGACGAACAGTGCTGGGCGGGTACCAGCGACGGGTTATACTGGGTGGACTTTCAGCGGGGAACTTCAACGCACGTCAGCTGGAGTAATCCGCAAATTCCAGATCACATACATATACGTGCGTTGGCAGCCGGTGATAATCAGACTTTATGGCTGGGAACCGGAAGAGGCTTGCTTCGGCTGTGGATGAGTGGTACCAAGGTGCTGCGGACACATGCCGGATACGAAGCCAGAGCCGGTATGCCGGATACGGAAATCGAAGTCCGTGCCCTGCTGTATGGGACAGACAAGAAGCTGTGGGCAGGATACGCCGGAAGCGGTCTGGTGGCCTGTTCGCCGGAAGGAGACAGCATCCTGACCCGTTATACTACCGCTCAGGGTTTATGCAGCAATTTCGTGACCGCACTGGCCGAAGACAACGACCATTCTCTTTGGGTAGGTTCCAACTCCGGTATTTCCCGTCTGAGCCGTCATTTGCAGTCATTTTATAACTATTACATTTCGGGTAGCAACCGTTCCGTCTTTTTCGGCAAGGACTTTCTTTTCTGGGGAAACCACAGCATGCTGACTTATTTCCGTCCTTCCGACCTTCGCTTTAATTATCCGAAGGAAAAGGGACGGGTGATTTTTACCGACCTGGAAGTGAATCACACTTCCGTGCAAATCGGGCAGAAGGTCAACGGGCAGGTGGTGTTGTCTCAGTCGCTCCTTTATACCTCCGAACTGCACCTGACGCATGAGAACCGCAGTTTCTCTCTGCTGTTTACCAACCTGCTCTATCTGACCAAACTCCAGAAATACCTTTTCCGCCTGTATCCTTATCAGGAGGAATGGATTATGGCCGATGAAGGAGAAAAAATCTCGTACGACCGTCTGCCGGCCGGTACCTATACTTTTCAGGTGAAGACCATTTTCCAGGACCAGAGTGAAGGGGATGTCAGTACCCTGAAGGTGGTGATTGCTCCTCACTGGAGTGAAACTCTCTGGTTCCGCCTGCTTGTGGCAGCTGGTCTGATCAGTATCGTGTTGATTTACCTGCATCGTGTGCGGTTGAAGCAAAAGCGGATACAGTACGAACTGCGTCTGGAGCATGAACTGTTTACGGTCAATATGGAACGTAACAAGGAAGTGGAACTTCGCAAGGAGCGTGAGGCTTTCTTCACGATGGCAGCCCATGAACTGCGTACTCCGCTTACCCTTATTTTGTCTCCGCTGCGTGAACTGCTCTCCAAAATTACACCCGCACATCCGTTTTATAGTCGTCTGTCTGTCATGTTCAAGTATGCCGAAGGACTGCATACCCTGACCGACCGTTTGCTGTATATCCAGAAAGCAGAAGCGGGCATGGTGAAGTTGCGTCTGTCTGCGGTAGACGTGCTATCCCTGATGAGGGATGTGGCAGAAGGTTTTCAGCCGCTGGCAGCCGAACGCCGGATAACGTATGCATGGGTGCAGGGGTCAGAACATATTACGATATGGGCCGACCGGGAGAAACTTTCATCAGTCATCCAGAACCTGATTTCGAATGCCTTTAAATATACACCCGAAGGAGGAAAAATCAGTCTCTCGGTAGAACGGAAGGAATTCGACCAGAAACCTTTCTGCTGCATTTCGGTGACGGACACCGGAAAGGGAATAGATGCCGGATTGCTGCAGCATATTTTTGAGCCTTTCGTAACCGGCGATGCAGATCCGGCAGTTTCTACCCGCATGGGAGTAGGACTGAAAATCGTGAAGCACATTGTGGAGATGCATCACGGACGGGTGAACGTGGAGAGTGAACCGGGAAAAGGGACGTCGTTCGCTGTGTACCTGCCCGAAGGAAAATCGCATTTCGAAGAAGACGATTGCACGTGGGATGAAACTCCGGACGCGGATGATAAAGAAAAGGGAAGAGAAAGTATCTCAGACCTGATGCTGTTGCCGGAAGCGGAAGAAACCTCACAGAAAACGGAGGAAGAACGTACCGCCGCCCGCCAGACGGTGCTTATCATAGAAGACAATACCGACATGCGCCGTTACCTGCGCGACCTGATGAAGAAATACTATCGGGTACTGGAAGCGGAGAACGGAGAAGAGGGAGTGAAGGTGGCCGTGGAACAGGTGCCCGACCTGGTACTGTCGGATGTAATGATGCCGGTGATGGACGGCTTTACCTGCTGTGCCGAGTTGCGCAAGCGGAAGGAAACAGCTCACATTCCCATTCTGCTGCTCACGGCCAAGGCAGAGGATAAGGATAGTGTGGAAGCTTCTTATCGCGGAGCCGACGATTATGTGCGTAAACCGTTCAATCCGGAAGTACTGCTGGCCAAGGTGGCCCATCTGCTCGACATGCGTCGCCGCCTGAAGCAGATTTACACCCGTACGCTGCTGCATGCTTCTTCCGTATCGACAGAGAAATCCGAAGGCACCGAAAGTGAGTTTATGCAACAAGTGCTGTCGTGCATCGAGGGGCATGCCAGCAATCCGGAGTTCAATGTCAAGGTGCTGGCCGGAGAACTCCACATGAGTCAGGCTACGCTCTATCGCAAGCTGAAGCAGCACACCGACTTGTCGGCTGTGGAACTGATTCGCCACATCCGCATGACGCAGGCTGCATTCCTGCTGATGGAAACCAGTCTCCCGGTCACGGAGGTAGCCGAGCGCGTGGGCTTCAATGATCTGCCCACGTTCCGCAAGCATTTTACGGATATGTTTGGCGTGTCTCCTTCCAAGTATGCGGAGGATAATCAGAAGAACAAGTAAAAAGACGGTTCAGCCCCTTTGCAGCGTTCTGTATTCATTGGGGCTGTGACCTACCACCCGCTTGAACATGCGGCTCATGTGCTGCGGATACTGGAAGCCCAGGCTGTAGGCAATCTCACTCATGGGCTTGGTGGTAGAAAGCAGCATGTCCTTGGCTCTTTCCACTACCTTTGACTGGATGTATTCGGAAGCCGTCTTACCCGTCTGCTTACTGATCATGTCGCCGAAATAGTTGGGCGAGAGGAATACCCGTTCCGCAAAATATTTCACCGTAGGCAATCCTTCTTCCTGAGGTGTCTGGCCGTCGAAGTATTCGTCCAGCAGCTGCTCAAAACGTACGATGATGTCCTTGTTGGAGGCTTCGCGTGTGGTGAACTGCCGCTCATAGAAACGCATGCAGTAATCCAGCAGCAGTCCGATGTTGGCCGTAATCAGCCGCCGGCTGTGCTTGTCGGCAGGACGTCTCAGCTCCGTATCGATTTTATGCAGGCAGTCTATCACCGTGTGCCGTTCTTCTTCCGAGAGGTGCAAGGCTTCGCGGGCTTCGTAAGAGAAGAAAGAATAATTCCGGATGTCATGTCCCAGTTGGGTACCATGAATCAAGTCCGGATGGAAGAGCAGTCCGTATCCGGTGGGACGCGTTCCTTCCTGCGCGTGGATGGAAGCCACCTGTCCCGGTGCAAAACAGACAATGGTTCCTTCCTGGTAGTCGTAAGGCTGTCGGCCGTAGGTAATGTCTCCACAGAGCGTATCTTTCAGAAACAAGGCATAGATGCCATAATTTATGGTAAATGGCTGTGCAGGCTGAGTAATCTTTGAAAGGTCTACCACGGTAACCATGGGATGATACGTCTCCACTTTGAAGAATTTGTTGTATTTATCCACTGTGTCCAGTTCTATCACTTCTTCTTTCATCATCTGTCAATTTTATTTTCAGGCAAATGTAATACTTATTCTCGGGAATACCTATATCCGTGTTATAGAATGGCAGATATAAAACAAATGTAAAATCGAGCATTGGGGTAGAAACATCGGTAATTTGTATCATTGTCTATGGTTTCTTTTGCGTAATTTTGCCACATCCATAATTAAAACGACAAAAAGGAACAAACAATGAAGAACTTTGACTATCAAACCCCGACCCGTCTGATTTTTGGTCGGGATGTAGTGGCTGGACTGCCAGAGGTGATGCGCCCGTTCGGACGTCGTATCCTGTTGACATACGGTGGCGGAAGCATCAAGCGTATCGGTTTGTACGACCGCGTGAAAGAACTGTTGAAAGACTTTGAAATCTTTGAACTGGGTGGTATTGAGCCGAACCCTAAATACTCCACCAGTGTAGTGGAAGGCGTACGTATCTGCAAGGAACAGCAGATTGACGTGATTCTTTCTGTGGGTGGCGGTTCGGTACTCGACTGTTCGAAAGCCATTGCCGGAGGTGCCAAATACGACGGCGAGACCTGGGACCTGATTATCGGAAAGGCTCCTACACTGGCTGCACTGCCGATTGTGGACATCCTTACCCCGGCCGCTACAGGCAGTGAGTACGATGCCGGAGGAGTCATCTCCCGCACAGAGACCAACGACAAGGTGGCCTATATCGACCCGCATCTGTTCCCGGCCTGCTCTTTCCTTGACCCGACTTATACCTTCACGGTCAATGCCAAGCACACGGCAGCAGGAGTGGCCGATGCCATCAATCATGTGATGGAACAGTATTTCACCCATGCCTCCAATTCCGTGGCCGACGGTTTTTGTGAAACACTGGTAAAGACCCTGATGAAATATGCTCCGATTGCACTGGAGAAACCGGACGATTACGAAGCACGTGCCGAAATCATGTATGCCTGCACCTTTGGCTGCAACGGCTTGCTGGCCCTCGGTACCGGCGGCTCTCCCTGGCCTATGCACGGCATCGAACATGCCTTGTCGGGATATTATGATATTACGCATGGAGAAGGTCTGGCCATCATCACACCGCACTGGATGCGCCACGTGCTCAACGAGCGCACACAGGAACGCATCGTGAAATTTGGTGTGAACGTGTTCGGACTGGCTGCCGATCAGGCTCCGTCGGAAATTGCCGAGCAGACCATCGCACGTACCGCACAGTTCTTCAAGAGTCTAGGCATGCCGATGACTTTGCGTGAGGTAGGCATCGACGATTCCCGTCTGGAAGAAATGGCACACCACATTGCCGTGAATGAGGGACTGGACGCACCGGGCACGTTTGCTCCACTGAACGAACAGGACATCCTTTCTATTCTGAAGGCTGCGCTGTAAGATAAAGATAATTCGGAATAGCCTGCACTCAGGCTATTCCAAACAGTTCAATCTCAAAAACCAGGGTAGAACCGCCGGGGATGCCGGGCTGCGAGAACTTGCCGTATCCCATTTCCGACGGGATGTACACCTCCCATTTGTCGCCCACGCACATCTGCTGCATGGCGATAATCCATCCCTCAATCAGGTCGCTCAGGCGGAAGGCTACGGGTGCGCCGCTGCGGCTGCTGTCAAACTTCTTGCCGTTGATAGTCCATCCCGTGTAGTGCGCGGTGACGATGCTCCGCGGTGTGGGATGCTTGCCGTCGTTCTTGCCCGATGCCAGCACCTTGTAGTAAATACCCTTCGGGAGCGGCATCACTCCCTCTTCCTTTGCCTTTTCGGCCAGCCAGTCCTTGTTGGCCTGCATGTATTCTTTCTTTCCCATTATGAATGATTTTGGCGTAAAGGTACGTATTTTCCGGGATACTTAAAACAGTCCGCTTATCCATTCCCAAAGTGTCGTGGTCAGGTAGATAGCCAGTTTGGCCACCCAATAGATAATCACGCACAGCACCAGGATGCCCACGGCTGTTACCACGGCTTTGCGGTTCACCTCTTGAATCACCTCTTTGTCACCTTCCACGAACCCCACAATCAAGCGGTAGTTTTTCGCGTACGAACGGCTGAAAATATCTAGCAGGTCGCCTATCCAGAGCGGAATGATACCCAGCATCATGTCCACCAGCATGTTGTAGAGGATGGCCAGAGTGAGGGGAATGGACTTGATTTTGAACAGCGACACCGTGAGAAAGGGCAGTGTCATGGCCGAAGAGAAAATGTCGCCCGCCGTCGGGAAAAGCAATCCGATGAGAGGGTCGAGGTAATATCGGTCCATCACATTCTTGATGGTTCTTATCAGTCGGTAGAGCGGGTCGTTTTCCCACTGCATGCGTTTTATGTCTTGTTTCGTATTCTCCATGTAGCAGTTAGTTTGACGCAAAGATACGAATATTTTGGACGTATCTTTTTCTGCCTTTGTAAGTAATATCACGCTTTCCGGCAAAAACGCTATCTTTGCACAAACTATTCAAGCAGCCTATGCAACTCACCTATATCTTCCACAGCGGCTTTGCTCTCGAGACCGACCGCTGCATCCTCGTGTTCGACTACTGGATGGACCCTGCCGGCGTGATGCTCCGCCTGTTGCAGTCGCCCAAGCCCCTGTACGTCTTCTCCAGCCATTTCCACGAAGACCATTTCAACCGCGACATTTTCTCCTGGCGGACCCGGAAAGCGAACGTGCGCTACATCCTTTCGAAAGACATCCTGAAACACCGTCGGGCGCAGAAGGAAGAAGCCGACGCCTGGCTGGGGAAAGGTGCCACGTGGGAAGACGAATTCCTCCGCGTGACGGCCACCGGAAGCAACGACAGCGGCGTGTCGTGGGTGATAGAGACCGCCGGCAAGCGTATCTTCCATGCCGGCGACCTGAACAACTGGTACGCCCGCTTCCTGACCGACGACTATCACGGGGGAATGGTCTACAGTCCTGATTTCGGCATCGACATTGACCCTGCCAAGGAAGAAAAGCGTTTCCTGGGCGAGCTGAAAGACATCCGCAAGCTCACCGACCGTTTTGACGTGGTGATGTTCCCCGTAGACGGGCGCATCGGCAACGGCTACACCCGCGGAGCCCGTCAGTTCCTCGACGTGTTCCGTACCGGCCTGTTCGTGCCCATGCATTTCGTGGCCAGCGGTTTCGAATCAGCCTGGCGGATGAAAGAGTTTACCGACGCCAAGTCCGTCCCGTTCTGGTGCATCCGTCGGGAAGGAGAGTGCTGCGAAGTGAAGGAGATTATCGCCCAGGCATCCCGTTAGTTGTGGTCGTACCGTTGGCCACCGGCCAGCAGATAGATTACCCCTATTATGGGTACTACTATGGAGCTGATGTTGATAGCCGACGCTTCGTCCATGAACAGCCGCAGGAGCAGGTAGCTCACGAAAACCAGTATGCCGATTGCACAGAACACACGGCACATGAAGGCTTTGAGCCCTTTGACGTCGACTTTTTTCTGTTGCTCGGGCGTCATGGTGTTGTATCCTGCAATGAGTTTGGGGAATCTCCAGACGAGGAGTCCGAGCAGGATGAAGAAGGCTGAAAAGATGGGTATGAAGGAGTTCATATTGTGAGGTTTATTTATTGTTCGGGGTATGATAAGTATCTTCTGATTCTTCCGCAGCTATAAGTGGTTTCTCTTCTTCGTCAAAGGAATAACTCACGGTATGGTCTTTCAGGTAAATATGGTTGAGCGTATATTCTAGTGCCAAGAGCGTCTGTTCCCGTTTCTTGGGTTTCAGTTCACATTCCCATATCGTCATGCAATGCCACCCCATTCGTGCCAGTTCATGCTGTACCCGCTTGTCACGCTCGATGTTGCGTGTGATTTTTTGTGTCCAGAACTCCGTGTTCGATTTGGGAATGACGTAATATTTGCAACCCTCATGACCATGCCAGAAACAGCCGTTGATAAAGATGCAGGTGCGGTATTTCCGCAGCACAATGTCCGGACGTCCCGGCAGACGCGGATGGTTCAGGCGGTATCTGAATCCATGGGCAAACAGATACTTCCTGACTATCATTTCCGGCTTGGTGTTAGCCGAATGAATGGCAGCCATGTTTTTGTGCCGCTGGTCTTTGGAGAGGATGTCCATGATTGTTTGATTCTTATCTTTTTGTAAAGGTAATGATAATTTATTTGTCGCAATATGTTGTTCGGATTAAAAACAAAAGCTTATGTATTTATTTTTAAATATAGTTAGGCACCTTCTTGCTTTTTCTTAAAAATTGAGTTAAATTTACCTCGACACGTACGTGACGAGGTCTTGACACGTTCGTGCTGATG
>OGQC01000185.1_pt1 | contig 37493 bp, 34 predicted proteins | sample 1553081 | NCBI WGS metagenome assembly OGQC01 (sample SAMEA2580267, study PRJEB22360) | human gut metagenome | biome: human gut; feature: human-associated habitat; material: faeces | place: Denmark | collected 2008/2010
CCGCTTCTTGTACTACTTGTCTGTTTATGTAAAATCTTTCAAAGAACTCTTTCTTTAGTTGCTAAGAGAAAGTGTATTTCTCAAAAGCGAGTGCAAAAGTACAAACTATTTTTCATTCCACCAAATCTTTTCGCAAAAAAGTTGAGATTTTAGCGCATTTTTAACACTTATAAAGACTTTCAGGAGTTTTTCTTACCACTACACTTTATTTTATACATGCATACGCCTGCCTGCATGTGCGGGCGCACACCCGCAAGCGCATTAATAATATTGTACTCATATTCCAAGACCGAAAAGAAATCAGAATTCAACTAGAAAAGTATTATCCGGAGAATATATCTATCAAAGAAGAATATTACTATACGAAGAAGAATATTATCGAAGAAAAGGGAGAAACTCAGAAAAACATTTTGCCAATTAAAAAAAATATAGTACCTTTGCACACGTTTTAACGGATAACAAGATTAATTACATATATTTTAAAACTTTCAAATGAAGGCATTAGCAATTAAGTCGAGTTTGTTTTCCTGTTTAAAGACATACAACAAGAAGACATTCATGTCTGACCTCATGGCAGGTATCATCGTTGGTATCGTAGCCCTGCCTCTGGCCATCGCATTCGGTATCGCTTCTGGCGTGACCCCTGAAAAGGGTATCATCACCGCCATTGTAGCAGGTCTCATCATCTCCATCTTCGGTGGAAGCAAAGTGCAGATTGGTGGTCCTACGGGAGCATTCATCGTTATCATCTATGGCATTATCCAGAAATATGGCATGGAAGGTTTGACGATAGCGACACTGATGGCTGGTCTGTTCCTGGTTCTCTTCGGACTTCTCCGTCTTGGAACCATCATCAAGTACATCCCTTACCCTATCGTTGTGGGATTTACCAGTGGTATCGCCGTAACCATCTTCACGACCCAGATCAAGGATCTCTTTGGATTGACGTTGACTTCAAATCCTTCTGATTTTCTGGAGAAATGGGGCGTCTACTTCCAAAGCTTTGACACCATAGATCCTTGGTGTGCCCTTATCGGAGTAGTAAGCGTAGTGGTTATCGCCATCACCCCTAAGTTCAGCAAGAAGATTCCGGGCTCTCTTATTGCCATCATCCTGATGACCGTTGTAGCCTTACTGCTCAAGCAGTTTGCCGGTGTTGAGAGTATCGAGACCATCGGCGACCGCTTTTCTATCAGCAACGAACTGCCTGCAGCTCAGGTACCAGCCATGAATTGGGAGACCATCAAGAGTCTTGTATCACCAGCTATTACCATCGCCATCCTGGGAGCCATTGAGAGTTTGCTTTCAGCAACTGTTGCCGATGGTGTAATCAGCGATCATCACGACAGTAACACCGAGTTGGTAGCTCAGGGTTTGGCCAATATCGCCTCTCCCCTCTTTGGCGGTATTCCTGCAACAGGTGCCATTGCCCGCACAATGACCAATATCAATAATGGCGGTAAGACTCCTATTGCAGGTATCATCCACGCCATAGTTCTGCTGCTCATCTTCCTCTTTCTGATGCCTCTTGCCCAGTACATACCAATGGCTTGTCTTGCCGGTGTATTGGTAGTTGTATCTTACGGAATGAGCGGATGGAGAAGTTTCCTGGCATTGATGAAGAATCCGAAGAGCGATGTAACCGTACTTCTGATTACCTTCTTCCTCACCATCATCTTCGATTTGACAGTAGCCATTGAGGTGGGTCTGATTATCGCCTGTCTGCTCTTCATGAAGCGAATGAGCGAAACCACCGACGTGACAGCTATTACCGATGATGAGATTGACTTGAACAAGGAGTTTGACTTCCTCTCAACCAACCTGGAGCACTATACGATTCCGAAGGGCGTAGAGGTATACGAAATCAATGGTCCTTTCTTCTTCGGAGCTGGTAACAAGTTTGAGGAAGTGATGGCAGCTTTCGGTGACCGTCCACTGGTACGCGTCATCCGTATGCGCAAGGTTCCATTTGTTGATTCAACCGGTATCCACAACCTCACCAACCTCTGCGAGATGAGCCAGAAGGAGGACATTCAGGTTGTACTCTCCGGTGTTTGCGAGAAGGTAAACGCCCAGTTGGAAAAGGCTGGTTTCTACAATATTCTTGGCAAGGATAATATCACAGATCACATCAGCAAGGCTCTGAAACGGGCTGAAGAAATTATTGAGAAGAAAACTGTTAATAGTTAATAGTTTACAGTTAACAGTTTACTGATTGTAGACCATCAAATAAAAAAGATGCATTGCTGGATATACCAGTAATGCATCTTTTTTTATTGTCATTAAGTAACTGTTAACTATCAACTGTTAACTATCAACTATTACAGAACCTTTCCCAGAAACTCCTGTAATCTTGGCGATTTCGGATGGTTGAATATTTGCTCAGGAGTTCCGTCTTCCGTGATATAGCCGTCACTGAAGAAGAGAACACGGTTGGCCACTTCTCTTGCAAATCCCATCTCGTGGGTAACCACCACCATCGTCATTCCCTCGGCAGCAACATCCTTCATCAGCTGCAGCACCTCTCCCACCATTTCCGGATCGAGAGCCGAAGTCGGCTCATCAAAGAGGATTACCTCAGGATTCATCGCTAAGGCACGGGCGATAGCTACGCGCTGCTTCTGTCCGCCCGACAGACTGTCGGGATAACTGTCGGCCTTATCCAGCAATCCGATACGGGTCAGGAGTTCCGTTGCTTTCTCATCAGCTTCTTCCTTTGTCATCTTACCCAATTCTACCGGAGCCAGCATGATGTTGCGGCGTATGGTCATATTAGGGAAGAGATTGAACTGTTGGAATACCATACCCACCCTCTGGCGCATTCGGTTGATATCAACATCGCTTGATGTGATATCCATATCATCGATAAAGATTTTACCCTCGGTAGGTTCTTCCAGAAGGTTGATGGAACGCAGGAAGGTACTCTTGCCACAACCCGACGGACCGATGATGGCAACCACCTCACCTTTCCTCACCGAGGTGGTAATGCCTTTCAGCACCTCGTTGTCGCCGAAGCGTTTACGAAGTCCTTCTATCTTGATTATTTCGTTCATTTTATCCATTATTTTAAAGCTTTTGCCCTTTCAGGATCCCTCATTTTCTTTCGCTCTTTCTCAGTCTCTTCTCCAGCCTTCTCACTCCTGCGTTCAGTCCGAGAACAAGAACGAGATAGAGGCAGGCTACTACGCCCAACGGCATCATCGCTTCGTAAGTAATGCTTCGGATGATGTCGGAACCCTTGGTCAAGTCTACCAGTCCGATATAACCGCTGATAGAGGTTTCCTTGAGCAGAGTGATAAGCTCGTTACCCATAGCCGGAAGCACATTCTTGAAGGCTTGCGGAAGGATGATGAGACGCATCGTCTTGCCATACGAAAGACCAAGACTTCTGCCCGCCTCCATCTGACCATTATCCACCGACATGATGCCCGAGCGGATTACCTCGGCAATATAAGCAGCCGAGTTCAAGCCGAAGGCGATGACAGCCACCAATATCTTATTGACATCTGCTGATGCAAACACCACATAATAGATGATGAGCAACTGCACCATGGTTGGCGTGCCTCGCATGATGGTAAGGTACAACTGGCAGAGCATGTTCGGAATCTTCCAGTCGCCCTTACGTTCATGACGTGCTCTGACAATAGCTATCAGCGTTCCGAGTATCACGGAAAGGATGATGGCGAAGAAGGTAATGATGAGCGTATTGCCCAACCCCTGCAACAGATACTGATAACGGTTGTCATCTATGAAGCAGGATTTAAACTTATCTATCACTCCCGGCTGGTTACCAGCAGCTTTCACTTCATTGGAATTCACCATGATAACCTGTCGCACATCGGCATAGGAATCTGTAAATCCGATATTCTTCTTCCGTTCAGGAGTAACCGTGATGCCGGCAATACCCGCATCCGCCTTACCAGCCTGTACAGAGGTGATGATGGCATCAAACTCCATATCGAGAATCTCGACATCCACGCCCATCACATCGCCGATGGCATTCGCCACATCCACGTCGATACCCACAATCTTGCCATTCTGGTAATATTCGAAAGGCTCGAAGGTAGCGTTGGTGGCAAAGCGGAGACTCGTCTTCAAGCCGAGTTTCTGCAGCGCTTCCGGCCCCACCTTCTTCACGTCAGAAGTCTTTGGCGTATAAGCCACGGCTATGCCCCGTTCCAGATGGCGGTTGACGATGGAATCGATGACGCCATTCTCTTTCAGGATACGGATGGCATGATTGATGGACTGCTGCAACTCAGCATGATCCTTAGCCACGCAGATGGCGAAAGAGGACGCATCGAAGGTTTCGGGCAGGATACGGAGCGATGGGTTTACCCGTTGGAATGCCTTGGCTGGCGCCTCATCGGTCACCATGCAGTCTATCTTACCCTGAAGGAGTGCCTGGATGGCATCGGCTCCCTTGTTGTACCGTTCTACCTTGGTACCGCCACCTTCCTTTTCCAGCTCCGTAGCTAGTCCGTCGCTAGTGGTACCGAGCTGCACACCAATCACAGCCCCCTTCAAATCAGTCTTGCTCTTGATTTGCCTGTCAGCATCTGACGCTCCCGAGCCACATGCCACGAAGAGCACACTCAGGAGTAAAGTCAAGAAGCCCAGCTTAAACTTTCCCGTTTTTCTGTATTTCATCATTCCAGGCATTCGTTTATTGTTGTTTCAAATACTCAGCACACATCTCTGCACATCTTTCTCCGTCTACACCAGCCGATACGATTCCGCCTGCATAACCAGCACCTTCACCACATGGGAAGAGTCCCTGGATGCGGACATGCTGCAGGGTTTCGCGGTCACGGACGATGCGGACAGGCGATGAGGTTCTCGTCTCCATCGCTATCAGCGTAGCCTCGTTGGTCAGGAAACCATGGGCGTTCTTGCCGAAGGTTTTGAAGCCTTCCTGCAGTCGCTTGCTCACGAAAGACGGCATCCAGAAATGCAACGGACTCGAAATCAAGCCTGGAGCATAGCTGCTCTTTGGCAGATCATAACTCAATCGATTGTTCACGAAGTCAGCCATGCGCTGTGCCGGTGCAGTCTGCTTCATGTTGCCCTGCTGCCAGCATTGCTTTTCCACGATTTCCTGGAAGTACATCATCTGGAGTGAAGAGTGAGGAGTGAAGAGTGAAGCATTCTCCTGCGCCTTCATTTCCTGCTGTTCGATGACAGACTGATGTTCCTTCACAAACTGCGCCACATCCTCGGGATGAGTTTCCACCACCATGCCCGAGTTGCTCCAGGCAGTACCGCGGTTGCTCGGACTCATACCGTTCACCACTAACTGTTCCGGTCCTGTAGCAGCCGGAATCACAAAACCTCCCGGACACATACAGAAGCTATAGACACCTCTGCCATCTACCTGAGTAACAAAGCTATATTCGGCAGCAGGCAGATATTTTCCTCTACCACTCTTATTGTGATACTGAATCTGGTCGATGAGTTGGGAAGGATGTTCCAGACGCACACCCACGGCGATGCCTTTTGCCTCGATATCTATCTTTGCCGAAGCGAGATAGCGGTATACATCGCGGGCACTATGACCTGTTGCCAGGATAACCGGTCCGCGATAAGTTTCCTCAGCACCCGTAGCCAGATTCACGGCTTCTACGCCTATCACCCTATCGCCAGCTGCAGCATCAGGAGCCGTCAGTTTACCTTCACTCTCAAGGATCAGACGAATCATCTTGGTCTGGAAATGCACTTCGCCGCCACACTTGATGATGGTGTTGCGCATGTTTTCAATAACGCGTGGCAACTTGTCGGTACCGATATGCGGATGGGCATCTGCCAGGATATTGGTATTGGCACCATGCTGGCAGAATACGTTCAGAATCTTATCTACACTTCCCCTTTTCTTGCTTCGTGTATAGAGTTTGCCGTCACTATAAGCACCGGCTCCACCTTCACCGAAACAGTAGTTGCTCTCACCATCTACCTTCTGAGTCTTGGTAATGTTAGAGAGGTCCTTCTTGCGTTCGCGCACATCCTTGCCTCGCTCCAGCACGATAGGACGGTATCCCAGTTCTATCAGGCGCAGGGAAGCAAAAAGACCGCCAGGTCCCTCACCCACAACGATAACACGAGGTCTGCTGCTCACATCCGGATATTCGGTATGGACATACTGGTCGTCCTGCGGAAATTCGTTGATATAAGCACGCACCTTCAGGTTGACGAAGATGGTGCGCTGACGGGCATCGATGCTTCTCTTCAAAACCCTCACCTGGTTGAGCGTTCTTACATCCAATCCCTTTTCTTTGGCGAGATAACGCTTGATGCCTTCCTCGCTGGCTGCCTGTTCGGGCAGAATTCTTATCTGAAACTCTTGAATCATTATACTTTATACTTTGAGCTTTGAACTTTATGATTAGTTTTATAAAAATGACGAGTGACAAGTGACCGATTCCATATTACGGATTTCGCATTACATTCACAATTCACTTTTCACTTTCACTTTTTCATGCTTCCATTGTAGCCAGCACTTCGAGCGTATCCAGCTGATACATGGTGAACTTACCATCTTCCAATGTTGCAAAGGTTGGCGGATTGCCACCCTTCGGGAAGGTGATGCTGCCGGTATTTACGATGGCCTGCCCCTTCTCGTTATGAGAGAGTTCCCAGAGATGGGAGTGGCCATAGATCATTGCCTCGTAAGGACCCTTCGGCATGTTTTCCTTATTGTATACATGTCCATGGGTCAGAAGATAGCGCTTGCCTCCGTCTACCAGCAAGGCATAGGTCTCCATGATAGGGAAATCGAGAAGCATCTGGTCTACTTCCGCATCGCAGTTGCCACGCACAGCGATAATCTTATCTGCCAGCGCATTCAGTCTTTCTACGATACCCTTAGGATCGATTCCTTCCGGAATGCGGTTGCGGGGACCATAATTGATGATATCCCCCATGATGCACATCATGTCACAATGTTCAGCCTCGAAGAAATCGAGGACCTTTTCCAGGGCTGGCAAACAGCCGTGGATATCTGAGAATAAAAGATATTTCATTACTTGATTCAAAAAGTATTAATACTCACCCTCAACCCATTTTTTACCTGATTCAGTATATTTCATCCAAATAACCAAACCGACACCAATGATTGCTGCTATTGCAAAAAGTATTGTCAACATTTCCATAATTATTTCTTTTTTAATTCTACTTTTAATAAATAATTGCCTGCATAAGCAAAACATGCAGCAGCGATTACTGCGCATCCCATGCAAACATAGTTAGTTACTCCCATTGCCTCACCTGTAAACAGTGGCGACAATGCACCAATTCCAATACCGCTGCATACCATCTTTGAAATACCAAAGAAATACTCAGCCAGCATCTCATTTCGTTTGAAATTGCGTTCAACGAGTTGATTTTTACTATTTACTTCTGTAACCATATTGCTAATGCTTTGAATTACATCGGCAAAATTAAGCAAATAATCCGAAACACCCAAACATTTCAACGTTTTTTATATATATAATAAGGTATAAGGGAGAGGAAGAGCCTATAATTATCTACTGAAATAGCTTTTTTATCTACAATATGCTACTTTTTTGTTAAAATCCTTGGCAGTTTGATATATTATTCGTACTTTTGTCCTCAAGTTCTGCTTCGGCCCCGGTCGTTTCGGGGGAGGCATTACATTACCAACGTAAAATTCAAGAACATATGAAAGTATTAAAATTCGGCGGAACATCGGTTGGTTCCGTAAAAAGCATCCTCAGCTTGAAACGTATCGTTGAAAACGAGGCTAAGAAACAGAGTGTAGTGGTTGTCGTGAGCGCGCTTGGCGGTATCACGGACAAACTCTTGCAAACCTCTCAACTTGCCCTCCAGGGTGATGAACAGTGGAAAGTAGAATTCGAAGCCATGGTTGATCGCCACCACAAGATGATAGATACCATCATCACCGACACTACAGACAGAGAAAACTTATTCAAATCGGTTGATGCCCTCTTCGAGCAGTTGAAGAGCATCTATTTTGGTGTGTACCTCATCCACGACCTCAGCGAGAAAACGCAGGATGCCATCGTGAGTTATGGTGAAAGACTCAGTTCCAAGATTGTTGCCACATTGATTCGTGGAGCCAAATGGTTCGACTCCCGCAACTTCATCAAGACTGAGCGCAAGAACGGCAAAGGCAAGCATGTACTCGACAGCGAACTGACCAACAAACTGGTAAAAGAAGCCTTTGCAGAAATTCCACGCATATCTCTCGTTCCGGGTTTTATCAGCCGTGACAAGAACACAGACCGCACCACCAACCTTGGCCGTGGCGGTAGCGACTACACAGCAGCCATCATAGCAGCTGCCCTCGATGCAGAAGTGCTCGAAATCTGGACTGATGTAGACGGTTTCATGACCGCCGACCCACGTGTCATCAAATCAGCTTATACCATCAACGAACTGAGTTACGTTGAAGCGATGGAGCTTTGCAACTTTGGTGCAAAGGTCATCTACCCTCCAACCATCTACCCGGTTTGTGTCAAGAATATTCCTATCAAGGTTAAGAACACCTTCAACCCAGATGCTCCGGGCACCATCATCAAGAACAAGATAGATGGCGACCAGAAGCCTATCAAGGGTATCTCTTCCATCAACGGTACAGCGCTCATCACCGTAACCGGTCTTTCCATGGTCGGTGTGATTGGTGTAAACCGCCGTATCTTCACCGCTCTTGCCAACGAGGGCATCTCTGTGTTCATGGTGTCACAGGCATCATCTGAGAACTCAACCTCTATCGGTGTGCGCGAGCAGGATGTAGAAGAGGCTGTAAAGGTATTGAACAATGAGTTCCACAACGAGATTGCCGATGGTGCCATGTTCCCAATGCACGCAGAGAAGGGCTTGGCTACTATCGCCATCGTGGGTGAAAACATGAAGCATGCTGCCGGTATCGCCGGTAAGCTCTTCGGAACCCTCGGCCGTAGCGGTGTTTCCGTCATCGCCTGTGCACAGGGTGCTTCAGAAACCAACATCTCGTTCGTAGTGAAGAGCGATTATCTGAGAAAGTCACTCAACGTGCTCCACGACAGTTTCTTCCTTTCAGAATACAAGGTGCTGAACCTCTTCATCTGCGGTGTGGGTACCGTGGGCGGAAAGCTCATCGAGCAGATCAAGAACCAGTATGCCGACCTCATGGAGCGCAGCAAACTGAAGCTCAACGTGGTGGGTATCGCTTCTTCCAAGAACGCCATCTTCAACCGCGATGGTATTGATCTCGAGAACTACAGCGAGGAACTGAAGAAATCAGACCCAAGCACTCCAGAGGTTCTGCGCGATACCATCCTGGCGATGAACATCTTCAACAGCGTGTTTGTAGACTGTACAGCCAGCAAGGATGTAGCCGCTCTCTACCAGAGTCTGCTGGAGCACAACGTAAGCATTATCGCAGCCAACAAGATAGCTGCATCAAGCGAATATGAGAACTACGAGAAACTGAAGAAGACTGCCATCCAGCGTGGTGTAGTATTCCGTTTCGAGACCAACGTAGGTGCCGGTCTTCCTATCATCGGAACCATCAACGACCTCCGCAACTCCGGAGATAAAATCCTTAAGATTGAGGCAGTTCTCTCGGGTACGCTCAACTTTATCTTTAACGCCATCTCCAGTGTCGTTCCATTCTCTGAGACCGTGAGACTGGCTAAGGAGAAGGGCTACAGCGAGCCTGATCCACGTATCGACCTGAGCGGTATGGACGTGATTCGCAAGCTGGTGATTCTCTCCCGCGAGGCAGGTTACCGCGTAGAGCAGGAAGATGTAGAGAAGAACCTCTTCGTGCCAGACAAATACTTCAAGGGTTCGCTCGATAACTTCTGGAAGAAACTTCCTGAGCTCGATGCCGATTTCGAGGCTAAGCGCAAGGCGCTCGATGTAGAGCACAAACGCTGGCGCTTCGTTGCTACCCTGGATGGCGGCAAGACAAGCGTAGGTTTGCAGGCTGTAGGGCCTGAGCATCCGTTCTACAATCTGGAAGGTTCCAACAACATCGTGCTGCTCACCACCGAGCGCTATAAGGAATACCCTATGATGATTCAGGGCTATGGTGCCGGAGCCAGCGTAACTGCTGCCGGTGTATTCGCCAACATCATGAGTATCGCTAACATTTAACACTTAACATTAAAAGAAGAGATGAAACATATTATCATTCTTGGCGACGGAATGGCTGACCACCCGGTGGAAAGACTGGGTGGAAAGACTCTCCTGCAATACGCCAACAAACCCTATATGGATATGCTTGCCAAGAAGGGCAAGACAGGAAGACTCGTTACCGTGCCAGATGGATTCCATCCGGGTTCTGAGGTAGCCAACAGCTCTATCATGGGCTATGACCAGAACGAAGTTTACGAAGGACGCGGACCGCTCGAGGCTGCCAGCATCGGCTATGAACTGGAGCCTACCGACCTTGCCCTGCGCTGCAACATCATCAATGTGCAGGACGGCAAGATTATCACCCACAACGGTGGTAACCTGGAAACGGAAGATGCGGATGTGCTCATCAAGTATCTCAACGATACCCTCGGCAAGAAATATCCTGACGTCAAGTTTATTACCGGCATCCAGTATCGCCATCTTCTGGTGGTGAAGCACGGAAACAAGCATATCGACTGTGCCCCACCTCATGATCATCCCAACGAGGAATGGCATAAGCTGATGGTGAAACCTATCTTGCCGGAGATTGGAGGCGATGAGGGTCACATCAGCCGTCGTGATACAGCCGACCTTCTGAACCAGCTGATTCTCGAGAGTCAGGAACTCCTGGAGAACCATCCTTTCAATGTGGCGCGCAAGGAGCGTGGCGAACGAATGGCCAATCTTATCTGGCCTTGGGGCGGCGGTTACCGTCCGCACATGCTCACCCTCTCTCAGATGTATCCGCAGATCAAGAAGGGTTCTGTGATTTCTGCCGTAGACCTGATTCGAGGCATCGGCCATTACGCCGGTCTGCGCAACATCATCGTTGAGGGCGCTACCGGTCTTGCCAATACCAACTATGAGGGCAAGGCAGCCGCAGCTATCCAGGCATTGAAGGATGGCGACGACTTCGTTTATGTTCACGTAGAGGCGAGCGACGAGGCAGGTCATGATGGCGATTTGGAACTGAAGCTGAAGACTATCGAAAACCTCGACCAGCGACTCATCAAGCCTATCTTCGATGAGGTAAGCACCTGGGACGAACCGGTATGCATCGCAGTTCTCCCAGACCATCCTACTCCGGTAGAGATCCGTACCCACGTAAAGGAGCCTGTGCCTTTCATCATCTATTACCCTGGCATTGAGCCGGATAGCGTAGAGAAGTATGATGAGGTAAGCTGCGTGAGTGGCGGTTACGGCATGCTGCAGCTGCAGGAATTCATGAATGCCTTCATGGCGATCAATTAAAATCAACGGCTTCATGATAGTCCCCAAAGCTAATCATAAAGTTTAATGTTCAAATCTCAAAGTTAAAAGTAAAAAATGAAATATTATTCAACAAATAAGAAAGCACCCATCGCCGACCTTCACAAGGCGGTAGTTAAAGGTCTGGCAGAAGACCGTGGTCTCTATATGCCAGAAATCATCAAGAAGTTGCCACAGGATTTCTTCGACAACATCGAGAAACTCTCCTTCCAGGAGATTGCCTACAAGGTAGCTGATGCCTTCTTTGGCGAGGACGTTGATGCCGAGTCATTGAAGAAGATTGTATACGATACCCTGGCATTCGACTGCCCTGTAGTCGAGGTAGAGCCAAACATCTACTCTCTCGAGCTGTTCCATGGTCCTACCCTCGCCTTCAAGGATGTGGGTGCGCGCTTCATGGCCCGTCTCCTGCAGTACTTCGTACGTCAGGAGGGCAAGGAAGAGGTGAATGTGCTCGTAGCTACATCGGGCGATACCGGTTCGGCTGTTGCCAACGGTTTCCTCGGCGTTGACGGCATCCATGTTTACGTGCTCTATCCTAAGGGCAAGGTGAGCAAGATTCAGGAGAGCCAGTTCACTACCCTCGGCCAGAACATCACAGCCCTCGAAGTAGACGGCGTATTCGACGACTGCCAGGCACTGGTGAAGTCTGCGTTCATGGACGAGGAGCTCAACAAGCACATGAAGCTCACCTCAGCCAACTCTATCAACGTAGCCCGCTTCCTGCCTCAGGCATTCTATTATTTCAATGCCTATGCCCGCATGAAGGAGAAGGGGCTCGCCGACAAGCTGGTTATCTGCGTGCCTAGCGGCAACTTCGGCAACATCACAGCCGGACTCTTCGGTCATGAGATGGGATTGCCTATCCACCGCTTCATCGCAGCCAACAACGCCAACGATATTTTCTACGAGTATCTGCAGACAGGCAAGTATAATCCACAGCCTAGCAAGCAGACCATCGCCAATGCCATGGACGTAGGCGACCCATCAAACTTTGCCCGCATCTACGACCTCTACAAGGGCGATCACGATGCCATCGCTGCCTACATCGGTGGTGCTACATACAAAGACGAGCAGATTGCAGAAACCATGAAGCAGTGCTACAATGAAACCAAGTATGTGCTTGACCCTCACGGAGCTTGCGGCTATCGCGCCCTGAAGGAGCAGTTGAAGCCAGGTGAGGTTGGCGTGTTCCTCGAGACCGCTCATCCAGCCAAGTTCAAGGAGAAGGTAGACAGCATCCTTGACAGCGACATTGAGATTCCTGCACGCCTTGCAGAATTCATGAAGGGTGAGAAGAAGAGCATCCAGATGACCAAGGATTTCGCATCATTCAAGAACTACTTGATGAACGAATAAACCATACATACGGAAAAGCCTTTCTCTTTCTCAAGGGGAAGGCTTTTCCCGTTAAAATAAACTCAGACTCAGATTTGTCAGGACAGATGGGTCTTGAATTTTATAACAACAGAAAACGGGAAAAATTTATGAAGATTGTTATTCTAGACGGCTATGCCGCAAACCCGGGAGATTTGGATTATCATCTTCTGGAGAAACTGGGCGAGGTGGTAGTTTATCCTCGCACATCAGATGCAGAGAAAGTGGAACGTGCCAAGGATGCCGACATCATCCTTCTGAACAAGGTACAGATAGATGCAGAGACGCTGGCGCAGCTTCCTAAACTGAAATACATCGGTATCCAGGCTACCGGTTTCAACGTGGTAGACATCGAGGCTGCCAGGAAACAGGGCATCATCGTAACCAATATTCCTGCCTACAGCACCGACAGCGTGGCGCAGATGACCTTTGCCCTCATCCTTGCCGTAACCAACCGCGTAGAGCATTATACCCAGGAGAACCGCAACGAGCGCTGGGCTTACAATAAGGATTTCTGTTATTGGGATACCCCACTGATGGAACTTGCCGGCAAGACCCTGGGTATCATGGGACTGGGCAATATCGGCATGAAGGTTGCCAACATCGCCCGCCAGTTTGGCATGAACATCTGTGCCTGCACCAGCAAGAATTCGAGCAATCTGCCTGAGTGGATCCAGAAGGTGAGCAAGGAGGGTTTGCTTGCCACGAGCGATATTCTCTCGCTCCATTGTCCGCTTTCTGATGACACCTATCATTTCATCAATAAGGAGAGTCTGGAGAAGATGAAGGATACCGCCATCCTGGTAAATACGGGTCGCGGTCCGCTGGTAGATGAGGAGGCCGTAGCTGCTGCCCTCCACGAAGGCAGTCTGGGTGCCTACTGTGCCGACGTAATGGCTCAGGAGCCGCCATCAAAGGAGAATCCGCTCTTCGGCGAGCCTAATGCTTACCTCACCCCTCATATTGCCTGGGCCACCTACGAGGCTCGCGAGCGCCTGAACAAGCAGGTAGCCGCCAACGTCAAGGCATTCCTCGAGGGCAATCCGATTAATGTGGTGAATAAGTAAGAATGCTACTTTAAAAATCTGCATTTCTTAAATGAAGACAGCCAACCTTCAATATCCCAATTGAAAGTTGGCTGTTTACTTTTTCTTATAGTTTTCTTCTGAACTGCCTAATCAGGTACTTGGGATTTCGTCTCATATTCCATAAGTCAACAAGAATAATTCTATCGTATTCCGCATCATATCGATAGATGATTTTCCAATTTTTATTCAAACAATTGCATGATATCCATACAGAAGAATTCTTCAAATGGAATACCATCGGTGCCAACAACGATTGATTTCAGAGGATGGAATTTCTCTTGAAACATAGGAATACCACTATTCATGCCTCTCTTTCCACTCTTAACCTCTATGGCAACGAAATCTCCTTGTGACTCCAGGATATAATCCACCTCATTATTATGATCTCGCCAATAATAGAGATGACAGTCATTGTCCTCCACAAAATCGAGAAGACAAGTACCCACTGCCGATTCCACCCATCTGCCCCAAATCATTGGGTCAACATAATCTTTGTCAAACCCCTTACCGCGATATGCCGTGAACAAAGCATTGTTAAACACTGTAAACTTTGGGATAGACTGTCTCTTACGAGCCTCATCGCATGCAAACTTTTGAAGTCCGCAAAGCAAGTTGGCTTGCTTCAATATTTCGAGATAAGAAGACAAAGTCGTGACATTGCCTGCATCTTGCAATTGTCCAAGCATTTTGGTGAGTGACAACAACTCACCAGAATAAGAACAACCTACCTCAAAAAGCTGTGACATGAGTGAAGGCTTGTAAATATTCGAAGTCAAGAGAACATCCTTTTCAATGGCAGGTGCCACAAGAGAATCCTTGACATATTTCCTCCAACGCCTAAAATCCCCGATATAATCCACCGAGCCTGGATAACCTCCAAAATAAATCCATTGTTGGAGTGATAACCCGAAGGCAGCTTTCATTTCCGGAAAAGTCCAATGCCCCATACGAATCAACTCGAATCTACCAGCTAAAGACTCGGTTAGCCCTTTGCGCAAAAGCAAGCGAGACGAACCCAGCAATACGACTTTCAGGTTTACATGATTTAGGGTATCGGCATCCCACTCTCTCTTCACATATTCACTCCATCTGCGTATTTTCTGTATCTCGTCTATTACAAGAACAGCTTCTTGCAAATGCTGAATATCCATTCGGCTTCGAACAGACTCCCAAGAACGTCGAATCCAATCCGAATCTTCTTCATTTACAGAATCAGCATTAAATTGAAATACTACCTTATCAATAGTCTCTGTTATTTGCGCCATAACTGTTGATTTGCCAACCTGTCTTGGTCCTGCCAAAACAAATATACACTTACGTCTTTCGCTCAACCTACTCAACATCAAGTTGTAATGTGGTCTTCTATACTCACCCATATTCTTTAATTTGTAATATTAAACAACTCTATTCTTTATAACGAATTACTCAATTCTTCGTCACGAATTACTCAATTCTTCGTCACGAATTACTCAATTCTACTTTGCAAAGATACAAAGAATAGATGAGTAAACACATTACCCATGATTATTTTTTAGCATTCTTAACTCATCATACAGCTTTGCCCCTCTCCTTCACGCGCTTAGGATGCACCTGGCCAGATTATACATCTTCTCATAATGCTGACGATACATTCGTTCTATATTCTTTTCCTGTTTCATACACTATCTATACAGTTGAGCCCAGCAAAAAAATAAGCAAAACTCTGGCTTTTTCCCTATCTCCTCTTCACCAAAACATAGATGATGACGGGAGCGCCGAACAGCGGGGTGACGGCATTCAGCGGGATGATGCCACCGTCCGACGGAAGGGTGCAGAAGAGATTGCAGAGGAGGGCAATGGCTGCACCCATCAGCATCGTGACGGGCAACAGACGGCGATGATTCTCCGTGCCGATGATGAGGCGGGCGATATGCGGCGTTGCCAGGCCGATGAAGGCGATGGGACCGCAGAAGGCAGTAACCACAGCCGTAAGAAGACCGGTGATGATGAGCAGAACCATACGCAGACGCCTGATGTTGAAGCCCAGATTCTCGGCATACTGTTCGCCTAACAGCATGGCGTTCAGCGGTTTTACAAGGAGCAGAGACGCAGCCAGGGCAATGAGGGCTAACGGGATGAAAAACATCATCTGCTGGCTCGAAACATTGCCAAAGCTGCCCATGCCCCAAACCATATACGATTTCACGCCCTCTGCCGTACTGAAGAAATTGAGCAATGAGATGGCGCTGCTTGCAAGATAGCCCACCATCAGTCCGATGATGAGCAGTACCGTATGGCTGCGCACAATGGCAGAAAAGAAGGTGATGATGCCCATCACCACCATAGCCCCTATAAAGGCAGCGATGAGGATAGCCAGGAAACCGCCGATGGCATAGTTGCCGGCATCGCCCAGAAAACCTACCCCTAAATCATCCAGGGCAATATTGCCACCAAAGGCAAGCATCACGATGGCTACAGCCAGTCCGGCTCCGCTGCTGATACCGAATACGTCAGGACCCGCCAAGGGGTTGCGGAAGGCTGTCTGCAGGAGCAAGCCGCTCGTGGCGAGGGCTGCGCCCGAAAGCAAAGCGGTAATAGCCGCCGGCAGTCGCGATTCCAACAGAATATAGCGGTAGGTTTCGTCAGTCTGAGAGCCCGAAATAATCGCCCCCACGTCCTGCCATGGGATGTTTACACTCCCCCATGCCAGGTTGGCGAAAAACAGTATGATAATGGCGATTGCCCCTAAAACGATGGTTTTCATTCACTAAAACTATTTCTTGTAAAATCTCTGATTAAAGCCCTATTTCTTATAGAATCTCAATTTGCCGAACCGCTCGCCATGAGCCAGGATGAAGAACTCTCTGAGCAGCAGTTCGGGATGGAAACTCGTAAGCTCAAAATAAGGTACCGTAGAGGTATCTACCTGATAGATATTACCCCGGTTGAAGGCAGCAAGAGCCTTGTAGCCGTCATATTCCTGAAGCAGTTGAGCCTGCGACAGAGGGGCACCACCGAAATACTTGAACGCCCATACATCCACCTGCTTTCCCTTCGCCAAGATTTGCTCCGGACTCATCGCCAGGCTTCCGCTGTGTTCATCGTCCTCGAAGATATAACGGGCGTTGGCATCCTTCAGCAGAATACCGATAGTACTCTGACCTCCAGGCACATACCATACATTACCCGTCTTTCTTTCGGTCAGGATAGAGAGGCCCTTCGGATACCCGGCTGCCTCAGCTTTCAGCTTCAGATATTCCTTTTCTATCTTCGCAAAGAGCGAATCTGCCTTTGGTTCGCAAGATGCAGCAAGAGCAGTCTTCGGTGCATTCCCGTCTTTTTTAAAGAGCATGCCGTAGAATTTCATCCATTCCGCCCTGCCCAATGGCGAAGACTCCATATAGTCAGCAGCCTCGATGATGGGCACGTGCAGCTTGTCGAGCTTGCCATATCCTCCGCTGTTTTCGAAAGGCGAAAGGAGGATAGCTTCGGGTTTCAGGGCGATGATGCGCTCGATGTCGGGTGCCATGCTCGAACCGCAATCCACGATGGAATTTCCTACAGAAGCTTTTCCGGCAGAAACATTTCCGGAAGAAGCTTTTCGGGCAGCAGTATTCCTAGAAAGAGCAGCCCTCTTCTTTACATCCGGAATATTGATGTAATCGAGATCGCAGACACCACGGATGGCCTGCTGACAGCCCATTTCGTACATCAGCTGGCAATGGGGAGCGATGAAAACGGCACTCCTCTCCACCGGTGTGCGCACGGTATCGGTAGTGCATCTCGCCCCCGTGCTGCGCCTTTTGGCAAGCATCGCCACCGTCTTATCCCCCTCCTCTCCCTTCGGAATCAGGATATAGCGATGCAGCATCGTTCCCGCCTTCCAGGGGTTGGCGATGATAGCCTCAGCATACTGATAATCAATGCCTTCTGCAGCAACGGAACTCTCTTCCCCATCACCATGCTTCACGATGGTGAGCAACTTGGCGTACTTCATCTCCAGAGTATCGCCAGCCTCCGCATCAGCAGCAGCCGTCTTTCCTCCCTGGCATGCCGCCATCAGCAGGGCCGCCGTAGCCCCACACAAAAGAATATACAGTTTTTTCATAATCTTACAAAATATGTGTGCAAAGATACGAAGAAATCTCCATTTTCCGTTTGTTTTCTCGAATATTCTTTGTACTTTTGCCCTCAAATTTAACTAACGCTACAATTTAATAAGTCAAAATGAAGAAGATTATCTGTGGCATAGCCCTTTTATTCAGTATATCGATGGCCGCCGGTGCGCATACCTGCTGTCATAATTCAGCACAGAAATGCGGCTGCAAGAGAGGTTATTACACACAGTATTACGGCGATAAGCTCGAACTCATAAAAGAGGCTATAGCTTGGACAGAGAGCGGTATCTGGCGCAATGGTTTCGACAAGGCGAAGCCACATTCCAGCGTAAACCTCGCAGATTTCTATCTGCAGTATCAGAAGAATCCGCAGCAATGGCAGGCGCTCTTCGACTATCTGGCAAAGACCGATTTGCTGAGCATTCCGAAGGGAAAGCACAAGATTCCGGGTTCCGATCTCGTGGTAAGTGTAGAGGACAGCAAGAACGAGCCGCTGGAAAAGCGCCGCAGCGAGAGTCATAACAAGCACATCGATTTTCAGTATGTAGTAAAGGGCACAGAGCGTTTTGGCGTGATCGACCACTACTCCAGCACCCCCAACTGCAAGTATCGTCCCGACGTAATCCACTACGACTACGACCGCCGGAAGGCCCGTTTCTTCGACAGTACCCCCGGCGAATTCTTCATCTTCTTCCCTAGAGACTGGCACATCGCCAAGGTGGCAAATGACACCAGCGACCAGGCGATACGCGTCATCGTGGTGAAGGTGGATTATGTGGAATAATCCTCTATTTGCTAACCACCATTTTCTTGCCCTTCACGATGTAAACACCGGCTGGCAAAGATTGTAGCTTCTTGTCATAACCCACATGCATACCTTGCAGATTGTAGACATGCCCAGAAGTTCCCCTTTGCATGACCACACCTTTGATGTCCGTGTTTTCTTTCTCCACGATTTTTTGGAATGCAGACCAACCATATGCGCTCCGATATAAGGCGGCACTACCTATAGGTACATACAAGGTGCAACTTCCTAAATCGACTCCATCAAACTCAGGGATGGCAGACTCAGCTCTCGCCATTCCTCGACTTTTGCCAACGGCTGCATCCGAGGCAAGAGTCGGCGGAATAGGATTCTGCAAAGAAAGTTCCTCCAGCTTGACGCAACCAGCAAAGGCCTTTTCGCCTATCTTGGAGACAGAGGAAGGTATAGTTACCGACGTAACTTGCTGGTTACCCTTAAAGGCATAGTCTGCTATCACGGTGACAGGATATTTAGTGCCATCATCCAACACGAGCGTGTCTGGAACAACATAGTATCCCTCCACATCGGTTCCCGAGCAGAAAGAGGCCGTCTGGGTAGAATCCACTGGCGTGATGCCTGCGGCACCTTGCTCCCAGTATTCCTCGATGCTCTTGAACCCACTCAACTCCTGGTTCTTCTGGTATATCTCCTTATATCCCTTAGGCACGAGCAACTTCGCCTGCGACAAGTCCACCTGTGCCAGCATCTCGTTAGTATTAGGTATCTGTCTCCAAGCCACCTTGAGGGTATTCAGCTTTTGGCATGCGTTGAAGGCCACAGAACCGAAAGAGGTCAAGGAAGAAGGTAACGAGATATATCGCAACGAGCATCCCTGGAAGGCACACTGGGCAAGTTCAGAGAATCCGTCGGGCAGCGAGATACTCTCAAGTCCCGATCCATTGAAGCCCCATCCACCGATTCTCTTGAGCCGTGATTTCTGCGGAATGTTAATGTTCCTCAGACTTGACTGGCTAAATGCTCCATAGCCTATCTCCTCTACGCTGGCAGGTATGCTCACTTCCTCCAAGTTACGGCACTCGGTGAAGGCGTTCTTGCCTATAGCCACCACTTGGTAGCTATTGCCGTCGCTAGCCGTCACCAGCTCTGGAATCACCACATAACCTGCATACGAGTCATACTTGCTGTTCTTATAGGTCACGGTAGCAGTCTTCTTGTCGGCATTCAACTGATAGTAGATGCCATTTATCTCGACCGCACCTTCCTCGATGTCATCATAGATATGATTATTCTCCATGCTGAGTATTCCGCCAGAGACACTGACGTCTATAAAGCTTTGTCTTTTGTCGCCAAATATCACCTTGCGCCAATCGTTTCTTCCCTTGATGCTAACCACAGGATACATCTTGTAAGTTCCGTTGGCTAGTTTCTTATCGAAGGTCACAATGTTTGGTTCCTGTGGCGTAGTCCATATACCTACCGAAAGATTACCATTTATAGGGGCATACTCCACCTTCCCGTCAGAGGTATTCTCGAAGGCGAAGGCGAAGTCGTACTGGAAATGGGCAAAAGTGCTGATGGCTATGCCCATCGAAACTTCATGCCCCTCAACGCACATGAAATCCAGGGAGGAGGAAGCCACGAAGTCGCCCTTTCCACCCTGGTTTTTCTGAATACCATATATCACATCAGGATTCACGTCGTATCCTGTGGCGGAAATCAGGAAATATCCATTGACATATCCATTCCATCCGAAATTAATGTGATAATAGCCCTCTTGGTTGAAGCCGTCGCATAAGAATTCATGGGCATCACCCTCGCCCTTCGAGTTGCCACCTCCCAGCATGACTGGTCTGCCTTGGCGCAACTCGTTCTGAATCGTGCCCTCATAATACTCGGCCGAGCATTCATTTCGGTCTAACATGTTTATGCTCAGGTCATAATCGAAATAGTCTATCAGCGACTGGGCTGCGGAGCCGGAACTGGCTCCCGTGCCTCCGTCAGCATAACTGGCACCGTTGGCTATGCCACAGTCTGCCATCAGCTTGGCGACAGCCATCTTCGAATCTTCGCTGATGCTTTCATCACCATATTCATACTGAGGCTGCATCAAGTCCCATCGATAGGTTGACTTGCTGAAATCAGCCGACAAAGTCTGTCCGTTCCATTCATAAGACGCAGTTCCCCGGCCTTGCTTTGGCCACTTATGATAAGCCATGATTTGTGCCATGGCGGTCTGCACACAACCCGTCACATAATTACCTCCATGATCGTCCTTTGGGCACAGAAGGTTGTAAGGCCAACCTTGTCCCCAAGCGATATCCCCCAGTAGTGGATCCACTGGGTCTTGGTAGGTAATGGTTGTGCCGCCCTGGCTTCCATCCGCCGACTTAAGCAGGCTGATACCTTGCGCATACCTATCGAGGAAAGCCTTGATGTAAGCAGGACTGGAACTATAATCCAGGCTGCCTCTCTCCGAATAGCCCAACACGTTTTGTCGAGTGCGCTCATCGGCCGAAACGATGACGAAACCATCATTCTTGCCTCTATTGAAGATATAGAAGCAATTTTTGTCACCGACCCTAGCCGTATAGTTGTTGACCAGGTTTTCATTCTGTACCATTTTTTCCCCTCTCATACTTCTTGCAGCATTACTTTTGAAAAAAGATGCGGCAATACGCTTAGCTCTGGCTTCATCTATGCTTTGGGCTGTTGCCGAAAGCAAGAACGATAGCAGGAGCAAGAATGATAAAGTAAATCTCTTGTTCATAATTCTACTGTATTAAAGTTCTTAAAATTATTCTGTGGCAAAGGTAGCGATTTGTTCCCAATGGCGGCGAGCACGGTTTTAGCGATGCGTTCGTCTTCCATCAGGAATTTGAACACAGAATTGTATATCGGAAGACTACTAAATACCAACTTCCTTAACGGATACCACGGAGCAATCATTCACTTGCAACAACACCTGCATGTCATCAGCTCCTTCCTGGTCAAGTCCTTTCATAAGGCAGGTTGGGCATGACGACACCTGACGCCTGGCTAGTTCCTCGCTATAACCATTTATACGACTCAACTGAGCGACTAAAGCCTCAGCATCGTTCACTTGCTCCAAGACCACAGAGTAATTGCCCAAATTGAAATTCGGGTATCCCATTTCCATGGTGATGTTCTGTACAGAACTGCTGGACTCCTCTTTCTCCCGATGCTTGTCGAAAATGCGCAAGCAGAACTTGACGACATACCACAGGACGACAAATACCAAGACCACAATGCCTATCATACACCCCACTGCCTGAACAGCCATGTTACTAGAGCCCCACCCTCTAAAGCAAGACCCTACAAATCCTTTTCCACTAAATATTCCCATAACTACTCTATTTTTTATGATTAATAATGAATAATCCTCCTTGCTAATCTACCCGATGAAGGCTTTCAAATCCACTCTTGGCATAGATATGTCCATCACTACCCTTATAATAGGTACGCTGTGCCAAAACAGAAAGGGCGATGATACCGGCTATGACCATCAGCACCTGAAGGATAATCTTCAGAAGCACGATGATAACACCCCAGGCAGCTATCAAAAGTCCGACGAGATAAATAACGGAAAAGATGGTGACTATCAAGCCCTTGCCTGCGCCCAACGCCTCGGCATTCTTCTTGACAGAGATGCCGATACCCGAAACCAAAGTGCCCAAGAAAAGGATGAACATGATGGCATCGCTTACCATCCCTTGCCATCCAAGCCATAACTGCACGATCATGGCATAGGCTATCAACACCGGTAAGCACGCGGCAAGACTCACCATAGCAGGCTTAAGGCTAAGCTTCCCCTTCTCCTCTGCAGGAACATCGGAGAAGATCAAGGTCTCAAACATCTTAAATGTATAGAACTGCAAAGCCACTACTGCGCCAAATGGGATTACCCGGAATAAAGAGCCAAAAAATCCATAACGGTCGTTGTCGCACCACCAAAACATATCTCCACCAAGAACCTTGTAGCCTACCACTTCTATTATGGATATGAGAAGCATGCAAACCGGTATAACCTTCAGAGCCAAAGGAACAGCTGGAGAACTCTTACGAGCCACGAAGAAAGTGGCCAGAATCATACCCATCAATATAAGTACCAGCACGGCAGGCGTATAGGTGGCATAGAAATGTCCCAGGGCGGAGTGTTTCTTCACCGTGTCCTCGCTCAATGGATTGACCGTGCCCTCAGGATTGTCGGCGCTGAACTTCAGATCTCCCATATACGCCATATAGGATGCGCCATCCTTCTTGAATGCCACATAATATCCGTTGGCCTTTCCGCACGACTCGATTTCCATCCCCTTCGGGAATTTCACACTTTGGATAGGCTCGCTTATCTTCCAAAGCGAATCGGGCTTCGAGGCTACCATACACTCGATGGAATCTCCCCATAGAGGATCCAGTTCAAACTTTTGAGCCGAGATAGACAGACAGTTCAATAACGCAATGAAGAAAAAAGCTAAACGATGTTTCATAATAGTTTGTGATAATTAAATGATAAATTAGGGAAATACTAGCAATAAGAATTGCCATACGTTTGCAAAGATAGCCTTTTTTTCGGTACCGAGGGGAGATTTCCGCAAAAAAAAAGTTTCATTACGTAAAAACATGATGATTTTTACGCAATGAAACTTATACGAAGCCGAGAGAATGCAGTTTTTCTTGTTTTCCTTGCCAAGATATCCCTTACCCCATCTCCTCCACCACTTCCACTACCACTTCGCCCTTACGGGAGATGACCTTCTTGATGCGGTCGTAGAGCTGGAGGAAGGTATCCTGGCTGTGGATGACGAAACCGGGAGGACAGGCCTCGCCCACCAAGATGCCGCCCTGACGAAGCGTGAAGGGACCATTGCCCGGCTGAAACATCGGACACTTCACAGCATGAAGGGCCGAGAGATGCCCCCGCTCGTGATGCTTGCGCTCTTCGGCACAGGATTCACAGAAGCTGGATTCACAGGCGCTGGATTGACACGAACAGGATTCACAGGAACAGGATTCACAGGAACAAGACAATGGAGCCTCATCAGAAGGAGACGAAATTTCCGACTGCAGACGATGCAGGAACAGCATCTTGCGATGATGGAACGAACACTTGGCTATCTCCACCCGATACTCACCAGGAGCCAGGTTGCCACCCTCACGCTCCACGGTATCGCAGATGCGCTCATGGTCGATGAGACCACCCTTGCGGTCTAATACCTCTTGAAACAGGCGACCGATTACGGCGCCACGAACTGTACGGAAACGACTTAATATTAACTTCATATTTTCTTGATTATTAAATGGTTAAACTTATCTATCAATATCTACTGATGCCTAGGAAGAGAAGGCTGGCCGTCACAGAATGCAAGACCTTGCACTTTACTAAAAGTGACAGTTGACCAGTTGACCTTTTCCATCCCATGGTAAATAGCTACCCGAGCGTCTGGAGATAGTAATCCGAGAAATCCTTGCAGTCCTCGGGCAACTGATGCCTCACGAGCTGCGGCAGGCGCTCTTTCAACTCCAGATAGAGACGCTCGCCCGGCTCGTCCTGGTCGGGACAGATGTGGAGGTTGAGGCTACGCAGGGGCTCGATGTCGTCGGGCTTGAGAAGCGTGGCTGACGGAACGGCGATAGCCTTGCGACCGGTGCTCATCATCGCCCAGCAGTCAGTACAACCTTCGGTGATGAAGAGGGGCTCATCAGCTTGGAGCCAGCGAAGGATGGGCAGGTTGTAGATGTGACATTGCGAGCCTCGCGGGAACTTGAACCTCGACACACCCTTCGCCTTGGCACCCTGCTTGCCTCCCCTGCCCTCGCCGTCGGTACCCAGGTAGCGGCTCTGCACCGTCTGCAGCCGTCCGTCGGCATCATAATAGGGTATGAGGAGCGAGGGTGCATCATAGAAAGGACGCCCAAAACGGGTGCAGGGGGTAGGCTGCGAAACACTCGACACGTGGCACCACTCTACGACCTCCCGTTTCAGCTTGCGCTCTTCGAAGAGGAAATGCTCAGCCTCTGGCGTGAGTACGGGATGGGCTACGTAGAGGGCAAGATACTCCGTATCGACCACGGCGGGACGGGCTTCGGAGGATGGGTTCACGGAGGAGGAGGCGGACAACGACTGGGATGCATTCGCCAGTTCATAGAGTTGGGAGAGGCGCCGGCTACTACGATCGGAAAACTTTCGGGAACCATCGCCGACATACACCCCGAAGGCATCTGCCAGCCAAAGGCAAGCCTCTTTAAACTTCAGGTTCTCACGATGCATCACCAGGTCGATGGTTCCGCCATGAGCCCCACAAACGTAGCAATGATACGTATTGTGAGTCTTCGAAAAGTGGAGGCTCGGATGGGAGTCGCTGTGGAAGGGGCATAGGGCTTGGTGCCATCGGATGCCCATGCCCAGGGCGTCTGCCACCTTCTCGATGGGTAGCTGGCGCAACTTATCTATGATGTATTTGTCTATCATTGTATGAATATTTAATAAAGAGATTCTTACTTTTGTATCTTCTGAAACTGGTCTTTGCCCAGCTTGCTGATCCACCCCATTTTCTGCCAACGCTAGATTACGTTTTTTACTGGCGATGACTGCCCCAAACGTTCCAGAGTAACCTTCAGCAAATCTCGGGTAAACTCAGTTGGCAAGTTCTCATATAGCTGACTGGTATGATAGGTAGAAGCCTGATGATCAGCATTTATCTGCTCGTAGGTAGTACCCCATTTGTCGGTCATCTGTTTCAAGATGTAGTCCGCCATCGAGAGATAAATCTGTTTTACCAACCGGTGGATTTCCGCCTCTCCCTTCTTTCCTTCAAGCTCATAGAGATATTGGCAGAGGGCAGCGATACGGAAAGCTGATACAGAGCTGCGCTTATAAAACACATCCAACGCCTTGGAGCAGGATTTGATGGCCTCAATACGGCGCTCTGCACACCATTTTGTCACCTCCTTGTCCAACCATCCGGTATTGAGCAACCGCTCTGGCTGAACCGTTTTTTCATCTAAGTAAGTAGCTCTCATCAACTTATCTATCATGCCTGCTATTTCATTCTTCTGTTCCTGAGTCAAGGGTTGCATGGTAGGCGGTTCCTCACCGATATGACTTTCGAGCTGGCAAAGGATGGTTCGGGTAATATTTCCACCCTCAACAGCAGTTTTATCCATGTAGCGGTCTACAGCTGCAGGGGTTCCGCAGAAGAGGCTGTTGAGCATCACATCCACCACCGTACTGTAAGATGCCTCACTCAGATAATCCTGACCATAAAAGGAGCCGAGATCATAGGCGGTTTTCATGATTTGCTTCAGGTCGGCAAAGGCCCGCTTGTTGCTCTGGGTGATGGTACTCAGCTCATCGGCAAACATGAAGAGTGTTTTCGGCACTCCATATTTCACTACCGGCGCATCGGCTCGTTTCATCAGCATGGTGATACTCACACTTGGCGGCAGATTCACGATGTCGGTTTTTGGTTCGGGAGGCAGTTTTCCATCCTTCTTGCCCTGGCGCCGCTTCAGTTCATTATACTTCTGCTCTTCTCTTCGCTGGTCGTTGTCTCTATCCAGCAGCCGCTGCATGATGGTTTGTTCCACATATCTGGCAAAAGATTTTCCGGAGCTCTGGTCGCCGCAGACTATCACCTGCAAGAGGCAGGCTGAGGGAGTCTGGTCGTAAACATAGTTTAATCGGAGCCTCGTAGCATAGGTAGCAACGGCTGGCGTGGCGGTGATAAAGACAAGGGTTTGCAGCGTCTTCGGGGCGTTCATCACCAGTTCTCTGAAGATAGGCGGAAGATCTTTCGCCTTGGGCAACTGTCGTTTTCCGGTTTGCCATGCAAGAAGATGAGGTTCAACCTCAGGTTCTACTGCGTTTTGGTTTTGCACTTTTTCTTTAATCATATTATAAACGTTTTAATAATTAAACATTCCTGTGAAACCAAAGTTCATCTCTTGGTTTCTGATGCAAAGATACAACAGAAAAAGGGCGAAAACAATAGCTTTCGGGGGCTCTATAATGATTGGGATAATGATTATAATGAATGGGATAATGAATAGGATAACAGAATGGAATCATATACATAAAAAAAGCCCAGAAAGGGCAAAAGCATCTTTAAACTTAATGCTTTTGCCCTTTCTGGGCGCTCGGGAAACAGCCGCCAGACTTCGATGCAGCTGTTATCCCTCCCGGTATAATACGAGAAAGCGGGAGGCTACGTTATTAGCTATGAGATTATCGTTTTCACTCCCCCTTAATATTGTCCAATTGGGATAGGAATCATTCATCAGTTTCAATCGGTTGTCGATGGTCTGGTCACTGCATACCTTCCCCAACCCCAATTCTTCCAGATATTGCAGGAATTCGAGCGAGTTATTGAAACGTGGCAGGTGATATTTTTCGCAGCATTTTCCATCGGTCATCAGGGCATAGAGATAAGCATATTGATAAGCTTGTCCTGAGCCGAAGAAATTGTTCTTGCAGTACGGACATTTCTCTTCCCGCATCTGCAGGATGGCATGATGTACCTTCTTCTTACGGATTTCTGCATCGCTCACCTCATCAGAAATCTCCTGCCCGTCAAAGTCAGCATTCGCAGCCGGCTCAGCATTCTGCTGCGCCAGTATCTGCTCGCGCATCATGGCAGCCTCTGCACCATGCGCTACCACGGTAGCACCAGACTGTACGTTATAAATATCACCGTAATTCTTATTAATCAGTATATTCCCCATTGTATATAATCTATTCTTTATCTATATCCGGCAAGCTGATGGGAGAAGGGGCCAGTTTGCCCAACTCCTTCATGATCGATTTGATCTGCTCTGTCGTAGCTCCCTGCTGGCAGGTAGCACCCGCCTCAAGATTGAACAGGTCGCCATAGCTCTTGTCCACCACATGCTTCTGCGCCACAAAGTCGCCCTGCACGGTGATAGCCTGCCCCTGTTGAGCCGCCTTTTCTCTCAGTTCTTTCTGATGCTTCTGCTCAGCCATCTCACTTTTCAGTTTCTCCCGCTCCATTTTCAGTCCGTGAATCCGCTTGCTGTAAGCCCTATAAACATCTCCGTCCAGCTGTCCTGCCAGTTTTTCGTTGTCTATCAGCATTTCCAGTACTGTGCAGATGCTAGGCAGATTCTCATCGCTCACGAGCCGGATATCCATAGCATAGCCAATGAGATATTCCAACATCTGGCAGAAGACGGTGTTCTGGATTAGTTCAGGCTGATGTGTAAGCGGGCTCTCGGCTACTTGGAAATCCACATCTTCCCCATTCTTCAACTTCTCTATGTTCTCCTGAGTCAGAGAGATAATGAGTTCTTTTGGCTGGAAATCATCAGAACCGATAAGCTTTTTCAGAGATTCAAAGAGTTTCAACTGCGCCTCCGAGCGCCTGTTCATGTCTTTGATAGCTTCAATAGCCTTCTTCAACTGCTCGTTTCTTTCATCCAGCATCTTGGCATACTTCTCTTTCTGCTCTATGAGCAACTGCTGCTGGTGCTCGTCGATACCCTTTCCCATCTCTGTCAGATTCTGCATAAAAACAGCCTGAATATCGAGTTTCTCATAGACTTCGCACTTACTCTTGTAATACATCATCAGCTTATGCCAGTAACACGTCTCCGAATTGGCAATATCCACATAGGTCTGCAATTCTTCGGGCACATTCTTTGGAACCTGAATCATGCGAGGTTCTGTATGCACAAACTCTCCCTTGGAGATGCGGGTTGCAAAGCTGAAACGGTCCGGAACGTTCTGATTCCTACGCATAAATTCGTCATTCAGTTTCTGCTGCTCATCACTAGTCTGATAAAGCTTGAAAAGGAAGATGAAGTCCTCCTCAAACTTCGGCATAGGAAAGCTAAAATCCAGAATTTCACCTAATCGGTTGGCAGGAATCGGTTTGGGAGATATGTCGAAATTGTAGATATATCCTTTCTCTAGTTCTTCGTTCAATATATTCCATAAGTCACCAAAAAGAGGTAGCTTCTTGAAGTCTAAAGAAAACTGCAAATGCTTTTTAAAAACCTCCAGGAACTCTAACTGTTCGGTGGAATTATCTTGTCTGAGCACCAAAAGGGCATAAGCCATCATGTATGCGAGATAATAATCTTCCCATAACATTTCATAACCACCATTATCCAATGTCCTTTCAATACACCGATCAAGCTGCTTCATACTGATGTATCGATTGGGATACTTCTGAAGTTTGAGCCTGATTGCCAATTCATAGGCACAGTCAAAATAGACGGATGGTTCTTCATAATACAATACCACATCGGAATTTTTGAAGGCTGCACCATACATCTTGTCCAACACCTGGTTGATGCCTGTTGGGTCGTCAGCCATATATGTCTCATATCCTTTATTTCCCTTCTCGCAATAGATTAGCTCAACAGGGAGATTTAATGTTCTGATCATTTATAGATTTTTGATAGTTGTTAGTTACAAAAGTACAAAAAAATCCGCATACCACCAACATTTTATCCACTTTTCTTTCATGCTCTTTTACATTTTATCACTTTTTAAACATTCACTCTCCAAATCAGTAAATTCGGGAAAGGAGAAAAAGTCACTCGTCACTCGTCACTTTTTATTTTTCTGCATATTGCAACTTCATAAAGATAAGAAGACAGAAGCTAATATCTATTATATTATTCATATAATAATGTTCGCGCGCGTACATTATTATAGTGTATTTATTATACCCCTTTCTTTCTATAGGCCTAGAAAAGGACTACTGAAAAACGGAAAAAAATGAAAAGTGACGAGTGACGAGTGACTTTTTCACCTTTCAGGCTTCCAGGGAGCATTCCTCTTATCAGCCTACCTCCCCAAAACTGCGTCCCGACGCGCCGCCAGCCACGTCCCGACGCAGATGGCGATACGTCGGGACGTAGCGCCGACTGCATCGGGACGCAGTTGGAAAGGCAAAACATGCCATATAATGTTAACGGATTTAACATTTAATTTAATGGCCATTAAATTAATGGCGGTTAAATTAGGCGGAAGAGAATGGGATATGAGGGAGGAATGCTCGTGATTCGGGACAAGGATGCACGTGATTCGGGACAACTATTGTTTTTCAGAGAAAAATGTTGTATCTTTGCACTGTCATTCATCAAGAACGGCAAATGGGAAATTAACCACTAAAAAACGGAGGGGAAAACGACAGGGGTGCACACCTGCCCAATCTCTTTCTAAATGTTGAACCATTAAAAAAAAAAAGGAAAAAGAAAATGAAAAAGGAAGTTTGGAAAACTATCTTGCAGGTGATTATCGCCGTACTTACTGCCGTAGGCACCACGCTCGGCGTTACCAGCTGCATGTAAACTCGAAGGGGCAGAACCAACGGTAACCGGCCGAAGGGAAAAGTAAACTGATTTGTTTAACCATTAAAAAAACGATTTGAATTATGGGTATTAAAGTAAAAGCAATTGAGCGCAACGTAGCGTTCGAAAAAGGTAAGCAAAAGTGGGCATTCGTGATGCAGGCTGAACTCTACAGCCAGCTCAACGCCACGAAGGTGATAGAAGAAGCTGCCGTTCGCAGCGGATTGCCTAAGGCGGTAATCAACGCCGGATGGTCGGCCATCGGCGAAGTGATTGCTGCATGGGCCACTGAGGGCCACAGCGTGGCTGTGCCAGGACTGGGCAGCCTCCGATTCGGTCTTAACTCTACCGCCGTAGAGGATGTGAACAAGGTGAGCGCCAACCTCATCACCCGCCGATACATCATCTTCGTGCCTAACACCGACATCAAGAAGGAACTCGAAGAGACTTCCGTCAACATCACCTGCTACGACCGAAACGGCAAGGTGGTGAAGCAGGTTACCTCTACCGATACGCCTCCTACTACCCCATCCGACGGCGATAATCCATCCGGAGGCGATAATCCATCCGGAGGCGATAATCCATCCGGAGGCAACACTCCATCGGGCGGCGATTCTACTGGCGGAACCGGAAGCGAAACCGGCGGCGATGGACTTGAATAGAAGGTGCTGAGCTTGAAAAACTAAAACCCTCCCCAGGTCTTAAAAAGTCCTAGGGAGGGTAAACTTTGTCTGGCAATTTGCCAGACGTCCCGAACACAACATGCTAACCCACACATAACCCCTTCGAAATCAGCATGTCGCTAACAATCCTTTGTGCCTCAAATAAATAATACTTTTTTTCAAACCAAATCAACAGCCTAGCCTCACGGCTAAAACGTATATAATGTTCTTACCTTATTTCAAAACATGATGGTAACATATTCTGCAGCGATATCAACCAGCTTCTTGCGGCGGGCTACACCTATTATATAATGAGCCTCCTTCGCCGAACAGTGGAAGTATTTCTTCACAGCTGTTACCAGTTCTTCCTTGCTTATCGAGCCTACACCCTTAGGATAAGCCTTGCGGATAGCCTTCTCGATGTCTGCCATCTTATATTCATGGTGGCGCTTATGGAAGTACTGCGATACAATGATAGAGAGAACTATCACGAGCAGGATGATGATAAATACTACAGACTTGTTCATTTCCTTATCTCCTTTTAATTGATTAGACATATCAGGTTCGCTGAATCACCCTTCCGGGTGCTCCAAGTTTTCAGAATCACCGATAGCCGTTATCGGTAAATCCACTGCAAATATAGCATTTTTTCTTGAAACAACAACATTTTTCGGCATTTTTTTCACTATTTCTGCAAAAAAACTTGCTAAATACAAAAAAAACACGTATTTTTGCAAGAAAATAATCCTTAAGACAGAAAGATAATGCAAGAAACTGTAAAGAAAGTATTGAATGGCGATTTTAATCGCAAGAAAGCATTGCTGTTTCTCATAACGGCTCTGCTTACCGTTATCGTCTGGAACCTGCCCATCGACAGCTTTGGCATCGACGGGCTCACCATTGTGCAGCAGCGCGTCATCGCCATCTTCGTCATGGCCGTGATGCTCTGGCTCACCGAGGCCATACCGGCATGGGCAACCAGCGTAGTGATCATCTTCGTGCTGCTGTTCTTCGTCAGCGACTCCGCCTTTAAGATCATGCAAGGCTCGGAGGCTGAGATGGGCAAGCTGCTCGACTATCAGGGTGTAATGGCGTGCTTCGCCGACCCTACCATCATCCTCTTCCTGGGCGGTTTCGTACTCGCCATAGCCGCTACCAAGAGCGGACTCGACGTGATGATGGCGAAGGCCCTGATTGCGCCATTCGGCAAGCGTTCTGAGAACGTGCTGCTGGGTTTCATGCTCATCACCGGCATCTTCTCGATGTTCATTTCAAATACAGCCACCGCCGCCATGATGCTCACCTTCCTCACACCGGTGTTCAAATCATTGCCGCCTTCGGGCAAGGGCCGCGTGGCGCTCACCATGGCCATTCCTATCGGAGCCAACCTGGGCGGTATGGGAACCCCTATCGGAACCCCGCCTAACGCCTTCGCCTTCAAGGTATTGAACGACCCGGCAGGACTCAACCTGGGTCTCAGCTTCGGCGACTGGATGCTCATCATGGCCCCTATGGTGCTCATCATGCTCGTGATGGCATGGATCATCATCCGCAAGATGTTCCCGTTCTCTGCCCCGACCATCGAGCTCAACATCGAGGGCAACATGCAGCACAACTGGCGCACCACGGTAGTGGCCGTCACCTTCCTTGCAACCATCGTGCTCTGGGTATTCGGCAAGCAGCTGGGCATCAACGCCAACACCGTGGCCATGCTCCCTATCGCCATATTCGCCCTTACGGGAGTGGTTACAGCCAAGGACCTGAAGGAGATTGACTGGGCTGTCATCTGGATGGTGGCAGGCGGATTCGCCCTCGGATTGGCGATGAACGGCACCGGTCTGGCCGAGGCAGCCGTAAAGAGCATTCCGTTTGCTGAATTCAATCCGCTGGTCATCATGATTGTATCCGGTCTGGTATGCTTCATCCTGAGTAACTTCATCTCCAACACCGCCACCGCCGCCCTGCTCATCCCTATCCTCACGGTGGTATGCGCCGGCATGGGCGACAAGCTCAACACCATCGGCGGCACCTCTACCATCCTCATCGGAGTAGCGGTATCGGCCAGCTGCGCCATGTCGCTGCCAATCTCAACCCCTCCTAACGCCATCGCCTACTCTACCGGACTCATCCAGCAGACCGACATGGTGAAAGCAGGACTCACGGTGGGCATCCTGAGCATGATAGTGGGCTACGCCGTGCTCATCACCTTCTGCAAGATGGGCGTGCTCTAGAGGGTCATCATCAGCGAAAATACACATTATTATATATATAAAGGTATGAAAAAGATTGTTATAGGAATCGACGTAGGCATCTCTACGACCAAGATTGTGGGCATCGATGAAAGCGGCGTGGTGGTAAGCCCCATCCGCATCAAGGCCACCGACCCTATCACCTCGCTCTACGGAGCCTTCGGCAAGTATCTTCACGACAACAAGATTGCGCTGAGCGATGTAGAACAGGTGATGCTCACAGGCGTAGGTTCAGCCTATATCGACGAGCCCATCTACGGACTGCCTACCTCGAAGAGCGAGGAATTCGTGGCCGACGGACTGGGCGCCCGATACGAGAGCAAGCTCGACCGCATGATCGTGGTGAGCATGGGAACCGGTACATCGCTCGTAAAATGCGATGACAACGAGATAAGGCACATCGGAGGCATCGGCATAGGCGGCGGAACCCTGGCAGGACTGAGCCGCATCATGCTCAAGACCGATGACATCAAGCAGATCATCAACCTCGCTAAAGACGGCGACGTGAGCAAGATAAACCTGCTGATAGGCGACATCAGCGCCAAGCCTCTGCCCGGACTCCCGATGAACGCCACCGCATCGCTCTTCAGCAACGCCAAGGCCAACGCTTCGCGCGAAGACATCGCCATGGGACTCATCTGGATGGTGCTGCAGTCGATAGGTTCGGCTACTATCCTCTCATCGCTCGAATCGGGCATCAAGGATTTCGTGCTCATCGGCAACCTCACCCTGCTGCCGCAATGCCGCGAGGTGTTCCCAGCCATGGAGAAACTCTACGGAGTGAGGTTCAGAATACCGAAATACTCGGAATTCTGCACCGCCATCGGAGCTGCGCTCGACTATAAGCGACAAGCAAAATAATCACCCCCGAATCGCCGCAATGCCCTATACACGGGCGTTGCGGCGATTTGCTTTCTCCATCCTGTCACAAAGCACAGACAACAAGGGGAAAACGCACACAAGCGCACAAGATGCGCAACACGCTGATAGATAACAACTTAAACGTTTCGGGAAACAGAAATTTGTCAAAGTTTTCCAAAACTTTTCCGTTTCCTCCTGATTATCAGCGACTTAATATTTTTTAACGATAAAAAAGTTGTCCAAAAGTAATTACTTTCAGAAATTATTTATATCTTTGCAATGTCAAAAGGAGGTACATATCTACCTCTTCAAGTCATAAGGACTTAATACTAAGTAATTTAAACATCAATCGTAAAAGTAATACTAAAATGATCCAGACAGTAGTAAAGCGTGACGGACGCATCGTTGGATTCAACGAACAGAAAATCATGGCAGCCATTCGCAAGGCCATGTTGCATACAGACAAGGGTGAAGATACCACTCTTATCGAGCAGATAACCGACCACATCTCTTATCGCGGCAAGAGCCAGATGAGCGTTGAGGCCATTCAGGACGCCATCGAGATGGAACTCATGAAGAGTGCCCGCAAAGATGTTGCCCAGAAGTATATCGCATACCGTAACCAGCGTAACATCGCCCGCAAGGCGAAGACACGCGACGTGTTCATGAGCATCGTCAATGCCAAGAACAACGACATCACCCGCGAAAACGCCAACATGAATGCCGACACGCCAGCCGGCATGATGATGAAGTTCGCTTCAGAAACCACTAAACCATTCGTCGACGACTACCTCCTCTCAGAGGATGTACGCGACGCCGTCATGCACAACTATATACATATTCACGATAAGGACTATTACCCAACAAAGAGTCTCACCTGCGTGCAGCATCCGCTCGACGTGATTCTGAACCACGGTTTCACAGCCGGTCACGGTTCAAGCCGTCCTGCCAAGCGCATCGAGACCGCAGCCGTGCTGGCTTGTATCTCTCTCGAGACCTGCCAGAACGAGATGCACGGCGGCCAGGCCATCCCAGCCTTCGACTTCTATCTGGCTCCATACGTACGCATGTCGTACCAGGAAGAGGTGAAGAACCTGGAGAAGCTGACAGGCGAAGACCTGAGCAACCTCTATGATGCGCCAATCGACGACTACTTAGAGAAGCCGCTCGACGGACTGCAGGGCCGCGAACGCCTGGAGCAGCACGCCATCAACAAGACCGTGAACCGCGTGCATCAGGCGATGGAGGCATTCATCCACAACATGAACACCATCCACAGCCGCGGCGGTAACCAGGTAGTATTCTCAAGCATCAACTACGGTACCGATACCAGCGCCGAGGGCCGCTGCATCATGCGCGAAATCCTGCAGAGCACCTATCAGGGCGTAGGCAATGGCGAAACAGCCATCTTCCCTATCCAGATATGGAAGAAGAAGAGAGGCGTAAACTATCTGCCTGAAGACAGAAACTACGACCTCTACAAGCTGGCGTGCAAGGTAACAGCCCGCCGTTTCTTCCCTAACTTCCTGAACCTCGACGCCACCTTCAACCAGAACGAGAAGTGGCGTGCTGATGATCCGGAGCGCTACAAGTGGGAGATTGCAACCATGGGCTGCCGTACCCGCGTGTTCGAAGACCGCTGGGGCGAGAAGACCAGCATCGCCCGCGGTAACCTGAGCTTCTCTACCATCAACATCGTGAAGCTCGCCATCGAGTGCATGGGCATCGAAAACGAAAAGCAGCGCATCGACATGTTCTTTGCCAAGCTCGACAATATCCTCGACATCACAGCCAAGCAGCTCGACGAGCGCTTCCAGTTCCAGAAGACGGCGATGGCCAAGCAGTTCCCTCTGCTCATGAAGTATCTCTGGGTAGGCGCAGAAAACCTGAAGCCGGAAGAGACCATCGAGAGCGTCATCAACCACGGAACCCTCGGTATCGGCTTCATCGGATTGGCAGAATGCCTGGTTGCCCTCATCGGCAAGCACCACGGCGAGAGCGAGAAGGCACAGGAGCTGGGACTGAAGATTGTTACCTACATGCGCGACCGTGCCAACGAGTTCAGCGAGCAGTATCATCACAACTACTCTATCCTGGCTACTCCAGCCGAGGGATTGAGCGGTAAGTTCACTAAGAAGGACAGAAAGCAGTTTGGCATCATCCCTGGCGTTACAGACCGCGACTATTATACCAACTCTAACCACGTGCCTGTATACTATAAGTGTACAGCCCTGAAGAAGGCACAGGTCGAGGCTCCATACCACGACCTGACCCGTGGCGGCCACATCTTCTATGTAGAGATTGACGGCGATGCTACCCACAACCCTTCTGTTATCGAGAGCGTGGTAGACATGATGGATAAGTACAACATGGGTTACGGCTCAGTAAACCACAACCGCAACCGCTGTCTCGACTGCGGCTACGAGAATGCTGACGCCCACCTCGAGGTTTGTCCTAAGTGCGGCAGCCACCACATAGACAAGCTGCAGCGCATCACCGGTTATCTGGTAGGTACTACCGACCGCTGGAACAGCGGCAAGCTTGCCGAGCTCCACGACCGAGTAACCCATATCGGAGGAGAAAACTAAAAATGATTAGCGTATTAAGCATCGTACATGATACGATGGTAGACGGTCCGGGCTTCCGCACATCCATTTATTGTGCGGGATGCCCCAACCATTGTCCGGGCTGCCATAATCCGCAGTCGTGGGACATCAGCCATGGCACGATGACCTCTACCGACGAGCTGATGAAGGAAATCATGAGCGACCCCTTCGCCAACGTCACCTTCTCGGGCGGCGACCCTATGTTTCAGGCAAAGGGCTTTGCCGAGCTGGCACGCGCCATCAGGGAGCAGAGCAGCAAGAGCATCTGGTGCTTTACGGGCTATCTCTTCGAAAACCTCTTGAAGAATCCCGAGCAGCTGGAACTCCTCCGCCAAATCGATGTATTGGTAGACGGCCCCTTCGTGCAGGCGTTGCGCGATGAAGACCTCTTCTTCAGGGGCAGCAGCAACCAGCGCATCATCAACGTGCAGAAGTCGCTGAAAGAAGGAAGAGTGATAGAACTCAATCTTACAACAGAAAACCCGAATCCGGTATTGTAAATCTACATACCAGATTCGGGTTTCCCGTTTATTTTTTCATGCACGGATTACACGGATTTTCCTATCTTAAATATTTCCTATCCCTCTTAGCATCCTTCTCTTCGAGGTAGCTGATAGAACTCTGAATATAATCACGCTCCCACTCGCTCTCGTGCAATTTCTCATCGCCATAGAGCAGAAGGTCGAGATCCAGCGGAACATCTACCTTACGATAAGGACCACGGATTCTGCGTCCGCATCTCTGCTCCACACTCCGCAGCGCGGCAAGCACAGACTTCTTAGAGCAGATGGTCTCCCCCAACATCACCTGATTCAGAAACTTGTCTGAATTCTCCAGTCCGATAGGCTCAGTCCACATGCGCGGACCGAAAAGGCTGTTCTTGAACATACAACTCAGATGTTCATGCGCCTTCAACACATTCTCCTCCTGATTTCTGTTAGAGCCGATAGCTATAATTACTTTTGTACGAGTTTTCATTATTAAAATCATTATTGAGTCCACTTTAAAAAGGGGCATATTTTGAATCCAGTCTGACCAGTGTGGTCA
>OGQC01000220.1_pt1 | contig 34985 bp, 35 predicted proteins | sample 1553081 | NCBI WGS metagenome assembly OGQC01 (sample SAMEA2580267, study PRJEB22360) | human gut metagenome | biome: human gut; feature: human-associated habitat; material: faeces | place: Denmark | collected 2008/2010
CATAATAATGACGCACCAGACCGGGAACACAGATACCGATAGAATCCTGGGCACCTGAGATGATACCATCGTGACGCTCCGGATTGTTCTCGAAACAGAATACCAGTCGGGCGAGCATCTCCGGATCCATCTTCGGCAACTTCACCGGCCATATCTTCTGAATCATCTTACGGGTAGAGGTGGACAGACCACAGCGGTCGCGCACCTCAAAGGTAGGTTCCAGCGAGATGGTAATCGCCCATCCCGGATGATACATGCTCACATAAGGCTGGTCAATCCATGTACCAGCCAGATCCAGACGGGTAGGAATCCCCGCTTCCTGCGCCGAATTCTCAGATACGTTCGACAACGCCTTCTTCAAGTCAGAAGAAGACCGTGCCTTCAAACCCGCATGAGGCGTGCGCTGGAGTTCGACATATTCGATGCCCCTTTCCTTACAGATTCTACGTTTCTCATCAGACCCACCTTCAGCGTTCACCACAAACACATCCGGTTTCACCTTATCAAGAGTTGGCAGGAAGTCGATGACTCCGCTTCCCTCATTGATATACGCATCCTTCACCGCCTTGATATTCTTGACCATAAATAGCCTTTCCTCCTGTGGGAACATCGGCTTGCGATGCTTATACTCCAGATAAGTAGCATCCGATCCGATACCCACATACAGGTCACCATACCGTGATGCCTGCTGGAAAAACTCCACATGACCGGAATGTAGCAGGTCATAGCAACCGCTTACAAAAACTTTCTTCTTCATTTGTTGTTTATCACCAATCACAGAGTCTCCGAAATCAGAATAGGGGAGATGTGAATGAGGAGTCTCCTCTAAGTGGTTTATTCTTTCTTTTCTTTTTTCCATTAGTAATAGTTTATGTCGTAAATATGTGATTTGTTTATCTTATTTATGTCGTAACCGCCAAAAGAAGTGCCAAGTTCGATAAATGCCCATTCTACTTCACACTACACAACGCATCCGCAACAAGCTGCCTTACAGCCATTTATCTGAGTGTAATGTTACTTCAAATACTACACTAACACTTCACTACACTGCTTTTTTGATTTATACGAGGTATAAATACGTATCCGTTTACGCTTCAGCAGAAGAACATAAAAGAAATCGAACTGAGCCTCATTTGAATCCGAAGTGAATCTCACGTAAACCTTAATAGAGCCCCACGTAAACTTTATCTAAGTTCCAAACCAATTCGAAATGAAACTTACTTCAAAAGCAAATGAAGCCAGTTTCAATCGCAAAAAAGCCTTTTTGCTTAACAGCATAAGCCAAATCGTGAGGGATAAATCCCAAATCGTGAGGGATGCGTGAGGGATAAATTCCCGTTTTTAGGTATCAGTCACGCATATTGTTCCTTTGATTATCAATATCTTATCCGATTTTTACCAGAAACCGTGATGGGTGATAGATGATTTGCAAAAACTTATCTTATGGGGCTTTAGCAATGTACCTAACATTTTGTCTTCATCTTTCCGACCATAGATAGGAAGTAGTAATGTTATTTAATTCTGTTTATAAACTTCCATCCTGCGAACCAGGTTCTAAAAACCGGTTCGCACACCGCCTCAGTAGGATAATGCTTCACGAATCGTAGATTCCTGAGATTCATCCTGAAGTAACGATGAATCTTACTTTCATCTACCTTACTTCCCATCCTATCATCATACTGTCCGAAGTTTCCTCCTCTCATGATTTCATCAAGCAGGAACCTACCTTCCTTTTCATCCATCGGCGCAATCATCCTATCTTCAGTTAGCCCGAATACCTCCTTCATCACGAACATCACAGCCTGGGCAAACTTCCATAAACCCAGATGCTTCAATTCCTTCTGTACTCTATCCCTAATCAATAATAAATCATCACTAATCAATACATAGTAGTAATCCAAAAGCTGCCTCAATCCGATACCCTCCGTAAAGATATGCCGATACAGATGAGAAAGGATATAGATAACGTTGAATGAAACCTGAGGCACATGAATTTCCCCATAACCATCAGGCAATGACCCCCGATGATTACACTGTTCGCCCATCACTTCTTCAAACCACTTCTGCATTCTCCGATTATGAATCGGACAGAACATATACGAAGGAGTGAAATGTACCTCTATCGCCGTCTTCATCACCGGAAAATCCACATGATGATACCGCATCACCTGATTCGGACACACTTGATACACATACTTCATGATTTTCCTGCGACCACCCGAAAGATAGATATCGATGTCACCGGGAGTACGCATATAAGGGTCAGGATAAAGCAACGCATTCCCCTGTCCCTTCAAGATGCAATTGGCAAAGCCCTCGTTTCCGAAGTTCTGGCAAACTATTACGGAATTCTGAAACAGTCTGATATTCTGTTTTCGTATCTGTTCCGCCATCACCATCCATTGCATCAGTAGCTTCTGCTCTGGTGCCAACTCATTTGGCAACCGCCGGATACCATGAAACAGCACACCAAGCAAAGCCTGCTTCTTGGCAATAGCATATAGCTCCTTCCAATCCACCTCCTTCAAAGAACCAGGTATTTCCTTGGCAGAACCAATACAGAATCGCAAAAAATCAAAGAAAATCTTTTGTTGTTTCAACATAAAGTTGTACTTTTGTACGCATGAAACAAGCCATACGCATCATATTATCCTACATAGCAGCTATCATCCTCCTTCCGATAGCTTTGCTATGTAAGTTCTTCCGAAGAAAGTAATCCTACTTTTTTCGGAAAGGATTCTTGTATATTCCCAAGAGCTGCTTACCGAAGTAATAGAAGAACTGCATATCATCCACGAAATAACGCTTGAAGAGGCGCTTTGGTTCCTTCATGCAACGATACAGCCATTCCATACCAATCTTCTGCCAAATCTTAGGCGCACGTTTCAAGGTACCAGCTTCGAAGTCGATGGTAGCACCCAGAGCCATGAATACCTTTACTCCAGGCATCTTATCACGATACTTAATAATCCATTTCTCCTGTTTAGGCGCACCCACACCAACGAGTAGAACATTTGCACCACTCTCGTTCACGATGCGAACCAACTCCTCACATTCATCCTCATGCTTCTCGAAGCCAAAGGAAGGAGAATGAGCACCTACCACCATCTGGCGACCTACCTTCTCATTGATGCGTTCCATCGCTTTGGCTGCAATACCCTCCTTAGCACCAAGCAAGAAAATCTTGCAGTCTGCATCATTCTTATGATACATATAATAAGAGGTGAAGAAGCTTGAACCCGGAATTGCTTCCTTGATTGGAGTCTTCAACAACTTGCCGAACAGGTAGAGGATCTTACTGTCACATACCACCCATTCCGACTTCTGATACACATCATAAAACTCCCTGTCCTTCTGAAGCTTTATCAGATGATCAAGATTAGGAGTCACAAGAACACCCTCCTTCAAGTTCTCCAAGAGTTCCTGACGGGTAATGTTCTGAATATCTATATTTAATACTTTTACAATTTCCATGTATATTTGTTTTTAGAGTTTCACAAAGCTATCTAATTCTTCCTCTTTAATACCGATAGTCCATTCTGCGAGTAGATGGTCTTCAAAATGTTCACTTTGAATATCCATTTGTTCTTTTGGGGTATCTTTATCAAAAATCCAAATATTACATTGGCGATTTCCATCAGCATACTTCTTTCTGAAGCTTTTCAAGAAAGTAACAAGCCATTCTTTTGTTGTTGGAGATACCGTCAATTTTACGAAAAAATTATCAGTTACGCCACATTCAGTTTTTATGGGAGATAAATAGGTGGCAACATCTAAGTCTGACGAAAATTCAAACTTCTCGTCAAGAACATATTCATAACCATAATCATTCTTTTTACGCTGTAGCTGATAAAAGCAAACATTTCTATTTTTAAGAGTATCCTTGATTTTATCTCTGTCTTTATCTGACATTTCCGAGCCAAAGATTATTCCATGTAAAGCAGAAGGTACCAATCTTTGCATACCAAATCGGTCAGTAACAATTCTAACTTCCTCCTCAGCAGACCATCCTGCTTCTTTTGAGCCAAACAATTTCTGCGGGAGTTTACCTTTAGATATGTCTCGTAAGTCAGCTTTGGGTGCTTGCCTTGAATATTTTACTTCAAGCATGAGTCTATCATTCATATATACACTACTTGGTGCTTTCAGCAACGCATCCTTATTGTATATGATACAATATCCTCGCCTCATAGAAGCATATAAAGCCCACATCATCCCTACGCAAGGATTTTTACTTAAAGAAAATATGCCAACCTTGTCCCTACAAGAGACATATTCTTCAAAAGCCATTTTCACGTTCTCGACAGAATGTTTATTTCCAGGAAACATTTTCAGTAAAATCTGCAAAGAATTTACAAAAAGTTGCCCATCCAAGAAACACTCTTGATCATCATTGAGGTCTGTAATGCCAGCAGCAAAAAATGAATCATTTGCTATCATAGCCAAATCTCTATCTAGATTTTCTATTGCACGATATTTATATAAGTATTCTTGCTTCATTTTATATCCCTAACTTTACCATTTTCTCCTCATAGAAAGGAATCTCTCGTTTAGTCTGAGCCAAATCCTCCATTGTTGCCTTGATATACATCCATTCATGAGATTTTCTTACAGCGAGCATCCGACTATTTTCTTCCGTTAGAACAGCATTGCCGTCAGTCAAGACTCTCAACAACACTCTAAAATCGTCAAGTTCTTTAAGTAACAGCAAGTTATACCAATCCTTTACGCCGGTAAGTATTTGATTTGCTACAAGCGCTAATATTAACAATGGCTGATAGTAATATTGCTGGATATCCCTGTCAAATACACAGCAATGACATTGCTTGATAATACATCGAGCAATTTGCTTAAAAAGTTCTAACTTTTCCTTGTCACTTTCAAAATAATCATCTTTTTCAAAAAGTAAAGCCAAAGTGGACATCACAAAGCATTCTCTACGCTGTTGTTTGTATATTCCTTTTAGAGGCGTTGTGTTATATCCTTCCCATATAGTTAAGTTTCTATCAAGTAGTTCCAATGGATATCTTTTATTCAACAAAGAGATTAGATTTAACCAACAACGCATTTCTTTAAGGGATGTTTCGTCCAAGTTCATACTCCAAATAAAATCATCCCTTCCAATAGCTGTTTCCATATCTTTGGAAAGTTCCATCAATTTTTCCTCAGCTACCTTTTCTTCTTTCAAGTAACTTGATATGCAGAATAATATGAAACGATAATCGCCATTACTTGTATCAAGTTTTTCCCAATAGATATGTTGCAGCAAACAATCCCATACCCCTGCAATAACAATATTATTGGCATCCGATTGTGTTGTCTTCCTTGAATTATCGAAAATTCTTTTTTTCAAGCACCATTTGGAAAAGGCAGTTGGTGAGAAAACTTTTAGGTTCTGCTGTACAAAGATACTTATACCTTTCTCCAACATGGCTTCCCATTCAGAGTTTGCCTTTTCTATGTATGTCTTTTCATCATCATTGATATCCTTTATATTAACTGAATCTTTAATATTCTTGGTATTCTCAATGAGACAATCTAACCAGCGTTTTCTAAGCAAAGCGAGAACAATCTTTACATGGGGTGTTGTTCCATTGTTTTGCAAAATATAATCTACTATTTGCTCAAACGCAGTATAATCATCAATGGTAAATAACAATTCATTCTGTAAAACAGGAATTTCCATTTTCATCATGAAAGATATCCATAAACCGAGTTTTTCGTGCTTCAGCAAATTCCTTGACAATATATAAAAGATGTCGTTTATCGGCAAGATGCCCGAAGAAGTCAGAAAGCTATCCAAATTATCGATGATCTCATCGTCAGTTTTCCTGCTGATATTCTCTAAATATCTATTGGCAGTATCCTCATAAGCAAAGTCCCTGTTTTGCTTCAAGATTTCCAGAGGTACTATTCCATCAACAAATGAGTTCACAAGGTAGTCCTCTAATATAAATGTATCAAAGAATCCATGCAAAGGTATTTCGGTTATTTTTTCCAAAAATGACTTACTCTGATGTTCTTTCGTTTCATTACAATACAATCCATATACAGTGAACATTATATATTCAATATGGCAGTAAGTGAAGTAATTGATATGCTCTTTGCTTCTCACATTGTCTATAGTAACATGGAAAATCTCAAGCAAGGTTGCCATGCAATTCTCCAAGCTAATTAAAGTGTCATCATTATCCAATGTTACCAAATTGCCAATAAATGAAATTGACTCTATGCTGACTTTAGATTGTAATAAGGCAGACAAGTCACCTATTGATATTTGAGCTACTTGCTCATTGGTCAACAGATTATACTTACTCTCCAATTCTGTAAACAAGGAACATAATTCACTTACAAGCTCATTCTTGTTCTTTACCTCATCCAGCATTTTTTTGTCGCGGAATGTCTGTAAAGCAGTGCTTGCAATGCGTGTTCTGAATATCTTTATTATGCAATCTTCTTTCATAAGCTTCCAATTGGTTTCATTTTGACTGTACCATCATTCTCTGCTACCTGTCTATATTTGTTAAACATAGACTGTATCAATAGTTTATCTCCATCCTCCGTAATTTCATATATGCCAGTTGTGCCTGGTGCACCTTGCGAAGAGTAATACCCCCATGAAGTGCCTACCAAGAAATACCTATCGTCCACTATCAGAAATCTGTCATGTAAGAAATAGTTAACATTATTGGATCTCTGATGTATCTTCGAGTCCACATACATCAGGGATATTTTCATATCACTCAATATGCCAGTGATGATATTTTGTTTGATGTAATTCAATCCGTTAACCATTTTCTGGTCCCTATCACTGGAACAATTTGTTAACACCACCAAATCTAAAGGCTCTCGAATATGAGAAAACACATCATATTGATTAGGGTTATCGTTACAGTAAGGATCCCAGATATAAACTCTGTTTTGTGCAGATTCCAACAAAATGCCATAATATCCAGGATCCACGTTGCCATAAATGCTATGGTCAAATAGAGAATAATTCACCCCATGTTGCATTTTGTCCGTTGTCGATGGTGACGAACCAAAATTAATTTGCGGCATAGCTTCCCAAATCCTCTGTTATATTTTTATCAAACCACCAAGCCTCTATTTTAGATATGATTCGTTTTCTAGACTCTTCCGGTACCAAGGCCACGCTTGTAGCCCTCTCACCAAAATTGTTAAAGGAAGTACCAAGGCTCCAAACTCTGTCATCCACGATAAGAAAACGGTCATGCAAGTCAGACTTTCCTCTCATCACACGACATGCAACCTTATCACTATCTGTTATCTGATTATACTTGTCTTGTGCCTCTTTTAAAGCCTTTGCTTGAGTCTTATCGATATTCTTGCTAGTCAATATCCACACATTTACATCCAAAGAACTTTGAGGAAAAACATAATGGTATAATTCGTTTGCGCCAAAATATGGGTCACAAATGATTACCCTTCGGTTTGCTGTGTTTTGAATTTCCATGAGAACATCATGCGCTTTCTTCAGATTATCCTCTTTTCTGTCCTTGTCTCCATCGAAAAATATAAAACGGAGTTCTTTTTCCGCTTGCTCAAATGATTTTGTGTCAGCGACAAAAGTATTGTCTTGTGTACCACCTTCTCCAATGACACTGTGAATGCTTGAATATTTCGGAATAAGTTCTGTAGTCTCATTTCCATTTTTGTCTTTTCCTTTCAGAGCAACATTAACAGAATTTATTCCCATCCCGATGCTTATACTTTTGATAAAAGCCATTTTCTTCTTGGTATAGACGATTTGACCTTCTGCATCCACAATAGTGATGTCGACTTGGTCAATCTCTGTTTGAAACGGCATAAAGACAAATCTGTCACCTGTATGAAATTCAACTTCACTACTTTCCAAGATAAGCCCATTTCTGTCAGTATTAGTGGCAAAGCATTTATATCTTTCACCACCTTCTTTTCTATATTTTATCTTGCCGAGTAATCCTTTTTGTGACGAACATACTCTCCAATCCACGGTTCTAAACTCAGGATGATAATGTGTTATATAGATGTTTCCTAATACATTCGTATATCGTCCCACATCTGTATGCAAGTACCTACAAGAAAGCTCTGCGAGTTGTTCCATTAAATATTTATTTTCTTTCAATAGCTTATCTATGGTAGCCGAGTTTCCTCGCAATACATGCACCCCACACCCGCAATCTCTTTTGGAAAGCATTTGTCTCAAAAGATTGTTGCTATCATCAAAACTTGGTAAAAAGCTATTGGGAGAATTCGGATATAAACGAAAGCCATCTGGCGAAAGCATTTGAATAGTATCAGTATCTACAATATAAGCATTCTCCGTATCTTTCAAAAATGAATCACTTACTGTAATCACATCTTCCGTATAATACAGGTTGTAAGGATTCTTTTTCGAAGAGCCATGAGAACGATCACAAACAACCATCCTTTTATCTGCTGAAAAGTCTTGCATATCAGATTCCACAACATCTACAATGCCTAAGAATAGATAATATTGCTTAGTATTTTCACTTCTAAGCAAAAGGGAATGTCTAATAGCGTATTTACCAATAATGCTTTTTAAATCCATAACATAATATCTTTGTAAAATATGTTTTGATATCTTAATTTATACATTCAAACACTTTTTCCCATTCTTGATAAATCTTCTCTACAGAATATTCTTTGCTTTTCTTGATGGCAGCCAAAGCCATTTGCTCACGCTTACCATCATCCTTCATGATGTTGGCAATCATACCTGCTGCTTCATTGGCATCATATCCTTGCTTATGATAAGGAAGCACGATGCCATCCTTGCCACCATCAATGATATCACATACCGCAGAATAACTGTTATATACGGAAGGAATCACACCAAAGCTCATACATTCAGCAAGCACCAATGGAAAACCTTCGTATTCTGATGTAAGCATCAAGATTGAAGCACGCTCATAATATGGCTTAGGTTGCTGAAAGCCTTCAAAAGACACTCTTTGCAAACCATACTCTTTGACCTGTTTCTCTATGTCCTTACGAGCAGTACCATCACCAACTATCGTCAATTTCCAATCTGGAAACACCGGCTCCAGTTTTGCCCACGTATCCACAACTCGATAAACACGCTTTTGGTTAAAATCAATTCTACCCATATAAATAATCTCTTTCTGCTTTTTAGAAAGAGAATAATCATAAGAGGAAGAATCGATAGTCACTGGATTTGTCAATACTTGAAGATGATCAGGATGAGTTATTCCAGTAAACTCTTTAAACTTCTTGACAAAGCTAGGTGAAAGCACCATATACAAGTCAGTATGCTGATATACATACTTCATGCTCCTGCTTGTGATTTGCTTGAATGCAAACATCTTAGCATAAAGCATGGCTTTCTTCAAAGGGTTATGAGTTTCCGACAGTGCTATTTCAACATCCTTGATACGAGCATTGGTATCAGGAGAATTATGATAAATCGCAATAGTCTTAATTGCCATTCCTTCTTTAGATTCATTCAACACCTTACATGGTACGTATGGCAATCCCCACTGGTTGATAACCACATTGATGTGATTTTCCAGCAATATTCGTCGAACAACATCCACATTCTCCTTAGAATACTTGAAGTCTCCTATCGTATAAAAACGTACAGAAGGATTGGTACGTTTTACCATCATGTCATTGGGTTGCTTAAAGCTTGCAATAACAACCTGATGGCCTTTCTTTATAAAGGTATCAGTGAGTGTTGCTGTAACTACCTCCTGACCTCCTACCTCGAAGACCTTCATTAAGAAAAGGATATTCATATTATTTCAAAGATTCATGAATATAATTTTCTGATTTTTTTCTCCACTCATCAATGATAGGGTTTACTCTATCATAATCCACTGTCAGAGTTTTAGGCAACAGATTGCTGCCATCATCATAAATGATTCTATCCTTCAATCCTGTAATTTCCAAGATAGACAAGGCACGGCTGTTCATATTGCTACTAGGATTAAGCAATGTTGTAAATGGAATATTGAAATTGATAGAAAACGCTGTACCATGGAAACTATCGGTAACCATATAAGCTGCATTCATGATTAAACCAACCCATTCCTTAGGACCAATTTGATAAAGATGCTCAATACCATCATTTTTCTCAGGTCTAAAATCAGACTTTATGTTCACAACTTTGCAACCATCACCAATTTGTTTAGCAATACTTTTGGCTAAGTTACGAATATATTTTGAACCAGAAAGCGTGTATATCAAAACATACTTCTCACCTTTTTTGATTTCATTTGCAACATTCTGTCTCCATTCCTGCTTGCGAACCAATAGTGTTGGATCTAATACGACGGTAGCTTTTTTATTACTGTATTTCTCAACAATATCCTTTCCGTTCAACTCCCTCACTGCAATGCTATCCATGTTTTCAAAATATCTTTTATAATCAGCATGAAGTCTTGCTGGTAAATCAGGCACACTTAAACTAGCAGCATAAGCGATTTTTTTTGCTTTAAATCGATTTGCGAATTCCAAGAAATAAACATCCAAATAGTCTGTATGCATATAGTTCCAAATCTGATCACTTCCTGCAACATATACATCATAAGGCATGTCTTCCGTATATACATTTTTCAAAGTATAATATTTTGAAGAATGCTTTATTTTCTCATTGAAGAATTTAGTGTAAAGTTCATGCTTTTTCTGAATTTCCGCAGCAAAACTTTTTTTTGCCTTTTTCCTTTGAATCACGTCCCATACCAATTGAAGTATTTTATAAGGAGCATTGATACCGTATGTTTTAAAACGATTAACTATAGCCGGAATTATTGTTGATAACGAAGAAGAAATATCCTTATTTTGCTTTTCTAAATCAAGGACCTCTGCGTCATATCCAAGTTTATTATATACATATTGCATAGCAAAAGCTTGAAGTTCTGCACCATAGTTGTCACACTTTACATATGTTACTATTCCTATTTTCATTTGCCCAATTTATAAATTATTGTTTTATACACATTATATAATCCAAATGTATATATTACATTTTTCACTAACTTTTGGATTCTCCAAATCATGGTTATCTTATAAGGAAGCCCATATTTTTTAGCATAATCTACCAAAGAACAATTAGGATTAACCATATCCAATACGGCAGAATCTCTTACATTCAACCTATTCATTGGCTGTTTAAGATTGACCTGCTCAAATATAGCCTCATCCTTAGGTCTCTCCTCAATATATGCCATATCTCGCAACTCATCATAAATGGAAGGCATCAAACCTGTATTGTCTATTACTAATGACACCCCCGATGAAACATTACGCTTAAATGGCAAGCCATGTCTTCCTATGCCCCAAAAATCTGCAATTGTGAATGTTCCAATTCTTTCTGTATTGCAATATTGACAATTAAAACAACATTCACGGAACGTAATACCTTTGAAAAATGCGTCCATAAACGCATTTTCAGAAAGGTTCAACATTCGCCAATTAGATTTTGCAAACTTAACTGATGGGATAATTGACCAACTATCTAGTTTACGAAATCTAAATTCTCTGATAGCCCCAACCTCACCATTAGGAGAAATGTTTTTTTCTAATTTAGACAGGTAACTTTTAAAAGCACCATAGGATGGTGTACCATGACAAACTAAATCTAAAGTATAAAGTAACCCTTCATAACGTTTACCATTCAAGAATGAATATAATCCACCGACTTGGCAACCGGTACCAACAAATAGAACTTTCCTATTTGAGCGCAAATGATTTCTAATATCCTTATATGTGTCACCGATAATACTTTGTACATATTTTGAGCCACGCAATTTATTGAGTTCATCAGCGCTTTCTACCCCAATGTGCCTCACCTCAAATTTTTCATCAATGGTCGCTCCATAAACTATACCACCTTGTGATATTATCCACTTGGCAAAAACACTAAAGGCGCCACCAGAAGAGCTTATCTTTCTATCTTGATCGTATATGAGTGCATAATACTTCTGCTTCTCATAGTCCAACCTTCCTATTGGCCTCATTTCAGGGCAATGCTTCTGACACAATCCACATTCTACGCATTTCGTTATATCAATAATGGGCTGCAAAAAGCCTTCATTATCATACACCATAGTGATTGCTTCATGTCCACAAGACTGCGCACAAGACGCACATCCTGTACAATGATATTTATCTACTAATTTTATCATTTCGTCGCCTCATTAATATTAAATCTTCCTTTCCACATTTTCATAAGAATAAAATCTATAGGATTCCAAACTTTTTTCTTATGATTTAATGCATATATACAAGCATCATATAATCCCTTTGAAAATCTATCAACCCCCCAATCTTTTATAATTTCCAAAGAATTATGATGCATTTGCTGTTCCTCTATAGGAGAAAGCTTCTCTATTTTGAACAATGCATTTACAATATCATTCTTGTCATATGGAGAGAAATGGAAACCATTTATTCCATCTTTAACCAAAGTTGTTGAACTTCCACACTCATTACTTATCGCTACAATATTACCAGAAGCCATACATTCATTGACTACCATCCCCCAAGTTTCTACTCTTGTACTAGGTAATATTAAAGCTTTCATATTAACGAATAATTCGCGTATATGTTCACGATCTTGAAAGGGTAGAAAGGTAATATTGGGATTATTGTTTGATAGCGAAACTAACGTTTCATGATCCGGACCATCGCCAACCATAACAAGTGGAATAATTCCTCCTAGCTTTAAATATTTCAGATATGCGTTTAAAAAGAATGGAAGATTCTTCATGCTTCCTTGACGCCCCAACGTCATAAAATATGATGAGGGAAGATTCTCAAATGACACTCTATCCACTTTTTGGGACCAAAAATCATTATCAGAAGTGTCAAGCCCATAAAAAATCTCTTGCTTCTTAAATCCCCATTTCTGCAAAGTTTCATTCCAAGCAGGCGCAGGACACAAAAAGGTATCAACATTACGAATGATTCTTGACTTTATCCACGTTGATACTTTTCCTCGTGGGAAAGTATTCCATCTTTGATCATCATACTCAACGATTGCCTTATTCCTGGATTTTGCCCACTGTAAGCCAATTGCTCCATAAGGAAAAGCTACAAACCCAGTAATTAAAACATCAGGATTAAACTTATCTAAAACATGAATAATTCTCTGCTTATACGGCTTTGCAGAATCAGATATTTCTTGGAAATGCAAAATCGCGACTTCCTTGGTATCTAATTTTGGCATATTCCCATACAACTTGTTTTTGTCTGCCTCCTGTATAACCAAAAGTTCATCGCCTTGACTCTTTAATTGTTGATGAAAAGCCACTAGGCGTGGCATGAAATACAGGGCAAAATTACCGAGCATTAAAACTTTCATAGGAATAAGCTATTTAATTATAAATTCTTCAAATGGCACATTATTTACCATGGATGCTTTTCTCGCAAATCCTGACTTAAACATTTGAGATGTTCTTGCTAAATATATTTTGCTTGCTTTTGCTATCATCATAAAATCCAAAAAGGTCTTCATGTGGGCAGCTTCCGAATGAGAATAATTGGAATGACCAATTTCTCCAGGCAATACAACAACAAATTCTAATTTCTTCACTTCCTCTAAGAATTTACTTGAGTCTGCAGTAACCAACATTTTTGTACCATGATTCATATTATTAATTTCAACTAAAGCATTGATACATTTTTTTATTAGCTTTTGCTGTTCATCTTTTGATAAAGTCTTATCAATACAGTCATTAAAATCTCCTAATAATTGTACAAATCTAAAAGAAACAGAAATGTATTTACTCCCCAAAAGCGCCTGATATCTATCCAATAACTTTTTCAAATCATCTGATGGTTTGAACAATTCGTTAAAAAGGGATGAAAATTTAGTTTTATTACTAACTAAATCGGCATTAGTATAGCAATTAATCTGATTCTTGCCTTTTGTCAAATACTTATTAAACATATATGTTTGGAAGTTAACTACATCTGCTAAATGCGGCGGAGTATCAATTAAAACAGGTTTACCCTGATAAACAGAATCATAAACTAGCCAATCATATTGATTAGGAACTAAATAGTGAGACAGACTAAAAGGTGCTTGAAAATAAATTTTAAAAACCTTATTATTCTGCTTACACCAATCATATAACGAAATTATACCTCTTAATCTATCTGCTAATCCTCCAAAAGAAACATATTTATCTGCCATATAAACAACAGTATTATTGTTAATATATGGCTGTCTACAAACTTTTCTCAATCTGATATAACATTTTGCCTTTAGAGTGAAATCTTCAAATGCATATCCATGATAAAACACATGTATCCCTTTTAATATACGCTCAGCATATTTATGTAATCCAAATTCTTTCATTTTATGGTACTATTTATAAATTCATATATTTTTTGGCGAAATGTCCTTATAGGTTGAAGAATGTACTTTTTTAAAAGCATCTTTCCACCATTCATTTCTGTCTTATGATTCCTTTGACCATCATTACTTATTCGTGAGCTCCATATACATTGCCCCTTATCTCTATTTTCAAAATGATTCCAAGAAATATGTATTTTGCCAGATCTAAAATACTTATATACTAAAGCTGTCAGTATAGATTGATCATGTCTATGCTCCACAAAGCCATGACACTGACATATCTTTTCATCTACAGACACATCAAAGATATTATCAAATGTACAAAGCCGTTTCCATTCTTTAATAAAAGAAACAGAAAAAGCTGTTTTTTTCAAAATGATAACGGTAGCAGCTATTTGATAATAACTCCCCCACCATTTTCCATTGATCGGTATATAATCATCTATAACCTTTTTCTTCGTATATTTTTTATTAATACAATTTAGGCGAAAGACAAGAATATCATATTTTCCAAGAAGACCAAAATAATCATCCCACTCTATTGAAGGAAACAAACTACACCCAGAATCTGCATATACAACAATATCATCATTGTCAGTTCTTGATAATGTTTGATATATTATATCAGGTTTCCAAATCCAATACCCTCCGCCGCGTTGATAATGCATCAAAGGACTCTTAAGAGTTGAAGCTGATAAATCTTCAGGTCCATAAGCAGAAGTTTCATCAAAAACTCCTGTTTGCAAAGCCTCATCCAGTATTCTTTTTTTAGAATCAGAATAAGCTTTATTACCATACGTTATAAAATATCGTCTCATGCGATTATTCCTCTATTACCTCTCGCAAGGCATCAAGATAACCATGTCCAAATTTCAAGTCAGGCTCCATATAATTTCCTTCAGCCCATTCATTCCAACTTCTAAGAAAAATAATTCTATGCTGAGGGTCTTTGCCTTTAACAATATCCAAAGCATCTTCTACGTGCTTTTTAAACAACTGAGGTGTTGAACCTTCATAGATTTGAGCACGTCTTCCACTTCTCGGTGATCTATCCCAATTTGGAATTATCATAGGAATAGACTCAGGTCGTCTATCGAAGTCTGTAAACATATGCTTAATTATCTCAGAATACTTAAAACGTTTCAATGGCGCATGTTGCCCCATAAAACGTTGCAAAAAATGATCAAAATATGTACTTAACATACCTTGACACGACTCTTCTGCATACATAAGATTAGATGGTGTTATATATGGTACTCCCAAATCCAATACTTCTTGATAGACTTTCTGATAATTATTTCGTCTACCTGCTCTCATACCAACAAACATAAAACCCTTCAAACCATTCTTAGAAGCTAAGTCTTGCCATAAATCCATAAAATGCTTTACATCTGGTAAAGCAATAGGATCGTAAATCATAAAAAGGCATTTACCATCTACCGTTATATAACGTTTGTCTTTCAATGCAGGTAATATGTTGTAAAAGTGTGCCACATAATCTTCATCCCCAGGATACTCTTGTATCATCAAATCAACATCTTTCTGAAATTGAGCACTACTATTCCAGGTACGGCGAGACCATGAATGGTTTGCCCATCCAAGGCAAAATGGAAAATCTGGTTTACCACTACGTACTACATCGTCAAAAATATCAGCCATCAAGGTTTTACCATTTCCAAACCAATAATGCCAATACATAAAACCTTCTACACCTGCTTCTTTGGCCAGTTTTGCCTGTTCTTCTCGAACAATAGGAAGACGAAGGTCATAATATCCTAAATCGGCTGGTACACGAGGCTGATAATGACCTTTAAACAAAGGTTTTGCCTTACCTACATTTGTCCACTCTGTAAATCCTTTTCCCCACCACTCGTCATTTTCCTTAAATGGATGATACTGAGGAAGATAAAATGCTATAACTCTTGCTTTCATATTTTTTAATTTATTTTATTTCTAAACCCATTATTCCTAGTTTTTCCTATTTCTATAACAGAAAGAAGGTCTTGAGAAGAACTATCTTTCTTTAGCTCTGTGTGCTCACATATAATACCACCAAAAGTGCTTTGAGTTCCTCTTAAGTAGGACATAAGAAGAATTCAAGTGTCTTTTCGCCACTAAGAAAAACTATCACATTGTCAAACTCATCTTCTTTTCCATGTAAATTGCCCTTTGTACACAAAAAACATAGTTTTTAAAACTTGCGTTCTCTAATCTTACGAATTATCTTACGCAAAAGGGGAGTGTATTTCAATAACTGAATATAAAGAGCATCATTCAGCTGAAATTTTCTTTTTACATATTCGAAATGTACTAATCTTAACTTTTTTTGATATTTAGTGAAATACAGAGGATACCAAACAGGATTAAGCAATAAAGAATCAACGAAACCATACAAAGTCCTAACATATAATAAGTAAAGGACATCATATAATCGAGAATTAGAATCCTTACAATCTTTCATCATCAATTCATAATTACTCAATATATCTATCGCCAAAGGAATCTTTGCCGTAGTACAAATACTGTCTTCTCTATATCTATAATAATATACATAATGTGGTATTTCTATCATATATACATTTTGATTAGCTATATTCATTCCTAAATCATACATAAACAGAGTATCCTCATTATTACGCCCTTCTCGGAATCGAGTATTACCAATAACATCTCGTCTATATAACTTATTCCAAACAGTATAACTAGTTTTTTGACTCATTGTCTCCAAAAGAAATTCTGAAGCAGGAATTATTATCTCTTTAGAACATACCCATTCATCTTTAAAATTACTGATAGAACCATCTTGGTATCTATAAATTAAACCAGAAGTTATTCCAATACTTTTATCTACTTTTATTCTATCGTAGAGATTTTGCAAAGCATCTCTACTAATAAAATCATCACTATCAACAAAACAGAAATACTCTCCCTTAGCAACATCAAGACCAGCATTGCGAGCAGAAGAAAGTCCACCATTTTTCTTGTGGATGACTCTGATTCTTGAATCTCGTTTTGCCCATTCATCACACATTTGGGGACATCTATCAGGAGAACCGTCATCTACCAATATCACTTCTATATTAGAATATGTTTGATTAATGATAGATTCTATACATTCATCAAGATAATCCTGTACCTTATATATAGGTACAATTACTGATATCAAAGAGTGTTCTTTCATTTTTATCGAAATTAAAAATTTGATTAAATCTGAGCGATACATACCTTTTCAAAGCTTTGAAAAGATATCTGCATACTTCTTCTATTAATACAGAAACAACAACAATGAGTACCACAACTGAATAATATAAAGACAATATCTATCGCTCTATCGTCATAAAAAATATTTTCGTGGAGTATTTTCTTACCAAATTCTAATCAATCACAATATGCTTGTATTAATACTATTACTTATCCCATATAAAACCACATCCCGCATATGGTAATGATCCTATGGAACGGATTAAGCCATAAAAAATATAGTTTATTGCAAAAACTACATAAATAGCAACCTGCAAGTTCTTTATCTGAGGAAGTTTTAGTTTAGCAAACATAATACCAATCAATATTGGAGTCAACAAATTTGTCCAATTAGAAAATCTGGTAAAGAGTTCTATATCACCAGCTATAGTCTGAATCATCAATGCTACATAAGCAAAATAATAGACAGTCTGCATTTTTCTTTCATCTCTACAAGCATAGAAGCCAAACCATATGGTAAACAGCTTGACCAAAAAACTAGCGGAGACACACAAAATGGACAACTGAACTGCTTTTTGGCCTAGAACATTTGAAATAGCTCCTTCACTTGTAAACCAACGATCAGAATTATCCAGATATCCTTGGCCCTTGATATCATCTCCTAAATTTAACTTAGAAAGAAAATCTGCAAATCCTTGGAACCAATCAGGATTCCAAAAATAATAAGCAAAGAGGAACAAAGCCACCAATATCCAAGGTTGCTTCAATGGAACTTTGATATAAGTAAATATTAAGAACAAAGCCACTCCAAATAAACCTGCAGTATGAATCAAAGGAACCACACACAACATAGCAAACATCAATTTTTTCTTATCATTAAGATACGCTACATAAGCATAGATCAAAAATGATGTTGCCAATGTTTGCCTAACAATATTTTCCGTCTGAGAGTTTGTCATTAAGAAAAATAATGGTAGTCCCCATAATGCGGCTTTAGGATAACTCTTGAAAATCAACAATATTCCAAATATCAACAACGCACTATAAAAGATAAATGCTATTGAAGGATGCAATCCTGTCATATAAAACAGATTAACCCACCATTTATAGATAGGTTCAGGATCAAGAGTACAAACTGAGGCTTTAAAATTTGTATCCAAATCCATATAATAGTGGTAGTAATCAGCTCCTCTTAGCCAACGTAAACCTTCTATTAATGAATAAGAAGTACCTGCAATCCAAGCATATTTTCTAAAATGTGTCTGCTTTTCATCGTCATTCGAGATACCCCAACCGCAATAGGTTAAGATCAACACAAGCAACACATAAAAACTCCAATATATAAAAGGATCGCCTGTAGATGAAGACCAATTCATATTTACAATTATAAATTAAAATATATTATTAACTGTGTATTTGATTGATTAATAAAACTCGTTCATTATTTATAGAGCACAGATTAATCGATAACACACATTTCTTAAACGCCCTACAAACGATTTTTGTTTGCGTACCCATGAGCCAGAAAATTCATGAACTGCAACCGTGTTCTTTGTTATAACATATTGTTTTTTTGAATATAGTTTTCCACAAAAAACATCAATACCAAAAATTTTAAGTTCATTTTCATAATCGGGATATAATTTGTTTAAAAGCTGTGTTAAAATGGCAGTATTCTCTAGATCATTCAAATAACCTTTTTTGGTTATAAAATGCTTCCCTCTATAAGACTCATAGAAGTGTTTTAACCAAACACAAGAAGAGACAGAACCTATCACGGCAGTACTGACTTTAAAAGGAACTTCTTTACTTAAAAAAGAATCATATTGCAAATAATCATCAAACGATTTCAATAATCGAATATCAGTATCTAAATATATACCGCCATCATGAAGTAATGCATATAATCTACAGACATCAGAAACGAAAGCATATTTTTTTACCTTATATGCTTCGCTTGTGTATGGCATCATGTTGACATCAAAATTATCTTCATTCCATTCCTTTATTTCGTAGTCTGGACAAAATTTCTTCCATGTTTCAATATACTCTATAACTTTCTGTGGTTTAGGATTTCTCCCAAACCAACAATAATGAATTATCTTTGGTATCATATATGTATAAAATATTAATAATGTATAGAATCAAGCTGTTGATTGACAACATTTCTATTATCATCAATTTTTGCTTGTATTTGTTTATAATCAATTGGTAATTTTACCTTATTCAAATCATTTTCATAAATTCTTTCCATACAATTAAACTCGTTTGCAATAGTAAAAATTCTCTCATTCATTCCTTTCATCTCGCCTATGATTGGGAATACAAGGAATTGCTTCTGAAAGATACAAGAAAGAGCCATTCCATGAAAAGAATTAGTGAAGACATATTTTGCATTGGCTAATAAAGAAATCCACTCAGGAATTGTTGCCCATTCCTTAGGATATTCATCTTCTCTTCCCTGACTTGCTACATATTTTACCACCAGTCCTTCTTTTTGAGCAAAATCATATATTTCTGCCAATTCAACAGTAATATCTGCACCGAGCATATATACAAAAATATATTTTTCTACGTTTGCATCAGAAACAGAATACTTCAGATATTCGTTCTTAGAGAGTAAGAAGGTTGGATCCAAAATACATTTGGCATCATTTCTTCCAGCTCTTCTGCACATATCCACCCCTGACTGCTCTCTACAAGTAATAAATTTGAAATCTTTTAGCCAAGTTTTTACTTGCTGTATCACCTGATCATCAACCTTCATTTTTCCTATACTAGGAGCTAAAGAGAACTTTACTTCTCCATATTTTGTAAAGCTCAAGTAAGACAAAGGTGATAGCGAAGACCAAATCTGATCACTACCAACTACAAATGCATCAAAATTTCGCTTATAAGAAGGCTGATTCAAATAGGTAATATTACAAAATCTATTTCTAAATTTTTCAAAATTTCGTGGATGCAACAATTCATATTTTTCTGTGATTTCACCCCATTTATCAAAAGTTGTAGGTTCTTTCTTCTTCTCCTTTTTAATTATATGCTTAACCATTTTTTTTGTTTTTCTACAAATTCTTTTCAAAAAATTTGCAGAATAAGAAAAACGGATCAAGCTTACCTCATGTCCTCTTGACTTCAGATATTCCTGTATTGCAAGATATTGCAATACCTGCCCATAATTATCAAGTGTTTGAGAAAATGTAATTACACCAATTTTTGCCATAGTTTTACTATTTTTCTTGTTACTCTATTCTTGAATTTCAGAATAGGCTCATAAGCCTCTTGAACTTTATGTGCCTTTTCAAATGAATATCTTATACTATGAGACCTACATTCTTTAAAAAATAAACCATGACTAATTGGTTTATGCCAATTTTTAAAGACTGCAGGATTTCCTCTAAAACAACCTTCAAAAGCAAATTGCTTAATATAACATGGTAATCTATCAATTATCTCTTTACCTTTCGAAGAATGAACCATGATTAAAGATGTACCTTTATCTTCCTTCAAATCTTTATCTTCTGTCAGATTCTCTATTCCCCAAAAATCTGCTAAAGTGATATCACTACGACATCTGCCATTTCTAAATTTACAATCAAAACATGAAGGTCTGTTTGCATAATCATGGAGGAAACTAAGCATATAATCATTCTCCCAAACTAACTGAGACGAAGTCTCGCCGATGGAATCGGTGCCAATGGCATCTATTCCAGCTTTCCTTACCTTATAGGTAAAAGAAAGCTGGAATCGACGCCAAGATTTTACCTTATCTCTAAATGAAATAGAAGTAAATTCTACATCATCCTCCCGCACGCCTTGATGAAAAGAAACAATTTCTGATTTTTTTTCTTTCAAATATTTTTGCCATATCATAGGACTTGGGACTCCATGACATACAACATCAACCGTCACCAAATTATTGTAATCCTTGCGAAGGTAACGCTTCAAGCCTGCAATCTGGCAAGGAGTACCTACAAATAACACCTGTTTGCCATTTGTCAAGAAGGCTTTCACATCCTTATAACTATTGCCTATTCGAGATTGTACATACTTACTTCTCTTTAACGGCTCTATTTGACTTATCTTTTCAGCATAACTATGAACAACGTTCCACTTTTTATCAAAAGCAGCGCCAAAAACTACTCCACATCTACCAATTACATCAGATGCAAGTAAGGTAAAGATTCCTCCAGAAGAACTCGTTTTCCTTTGCTCAGCATCTTTATTGTAAGCTGCTAAAACTGGGGTTGAAGTTGGTAATGCATAATCTTCAACATTGATTATAGGACACACCTTGTTACACAAGCCACAATTCACACATAAGCTTTCATTGACCCTAGGATACAGGAAACCTTGTGAATCTGGAATAAAGTCTATACAATGCTTAGGACAAGCCTGAACACAAGCTTCACAACCACAGCACTCCTTTTTATTTTTGATTTTTATCATTTTCTTCGTTTTATGACTTTTTCCATTATAAACTTCTTATCATTCTTTGTCAAAATCAAAATGCTACCAATGCAGCATGAAACTATTGCCACAAAAAGAGATGATATGAAGAAACCCAACCAATTGTCTGGGACATAGAGTAATCTTAACATCCAACATATTCCAAGAGTAACCAGTACCCCAAACAATGACTTGATTATTGGTTTATAAAAGAATGTACGTTTCAAATTCATACAATATGCACCATATATTGGCAAGAAGACAATTCCCCTTATCACTCCATATAGGGATCTGACAGCCGCTATAATAAACATCTTTGTTGTTATATCTTCAGTAAGCAATAATCCCAACAATACCGTTAAGAAAACAACAAGACTATTGATAATCATGAATATAGAAGAACCTTTAATCTTATTCGTTACTGTAAATACGTTCCAAAAACCATCTAACGGAGAAGTTACAAGTAATGCAAACGTTCCGCAAATTGTTAATTTTTGAAGCAACAATGAATTCTGAGTCGGCATCCACAACTTATAGAATACATCACCATAAATATATAAAATAGCAATTGGTACTAATATACTAATAGATAATATTCTTATTGATTTATATACTTCATTCAGCATTTCATTTAGATTTCCTTTTGCAAAATCCTTTGTCAATGAAGGAGCAAATGATGAGGTAAACAAGCCTAATACAGAAAGTATGATAAAGGGTATCTGAGTTGTAATGGACAATATACCCATCGCTGCAGCATTGATAAACCAATTGGCAAAAAGCAAGTCTAAACCTCTCTGCAACAAATCCCCTAACTTACCAATAAGATTCCAAACTCCTGAAGCAAGTAATGTCTTGACTTTAACAAAATCAAAATATCGCAAATTTACTCCTAACTCTGGAGTCAACTTATCTTTAATCTTGACATTAGCAATAATTAGATATATACCACAAATTAATGTTGAACAACCTATGTACCAAAGATGCGAACTAAAGAATCCAAACAAAACCAATATGACAGCTGCTTTTATCAGATTGGAAACTAGATTTCTTACAGATGTTACATCCAATCTGTTCTTTATAAAAGGCGATACTATATACACGTTAAACACCAATGTCAACAAAGAATTCAAACAAAGTAATGCAAACAACCATTTAACATCAGCTACTAAGTTTACCGGGATATGTATAACATATTCCAAAAAGACAAGCAAAATGATTGATATAATTGCTAAAACTGCACTGATCACAACATTAGAATAGAATACAGAAGAGAAGTATTTATTGGCTTGTTCCAAATTTCCCTTATGATATTCTATTGTTATAAATCGACCAGCCATAGAGTTCAAAGCCACAGTTGCCAACTGCAAATATCCTATTATATTATTTGACAATCCTACAAATCCGTATGCTTCAACTCCTAAAGATTTGACTATAAATGGCGTAAGCAAGAAGTTGATTCCCATTTGTACAAGGAACACAACAACCTGTGCCAACATATTTATTGCTAACTGTTTATTTTGTCCAGCCATTATTTCTTTATTACAAATTAATTAAAATCCAAAATATTTTTTCATTTTTTGAGGACAAACCTTATCAAATACCATTGCCATTAAACATGGTTATAATACCCTTGGTATTTGCTTTTGCAAAAAGATTCCATAACTTCCATTCTCAAAGTTTTTCCTTCCTATAAAGTATCCTGATATTGTCTAGAATATAGGAACTGCACAATTTAAAAATTGTCTCAAGAACAAGTTAAAATGCATGAATCCATCAGTATAGGTATGAATACCTATCACCATCATAATTGCTATTCCACGCAAAAAATCGTAATAGGACTCACGCTGCTTGTCATTTTTCTCGACGATTGTTTGATTTGACATTTACTTTTTCTTTTCTATTGAATTTAAAAACTCATTTCTATCATTCTCCAAAATTGTATCATCCTCAAGTTCGAGTGAATGAAAGAACTCTAATAAATGATTCTCCAGATGATTCAACTTACCATTTACTCGCTTTAAATCATCCAGCGCTACAGCCTTCTTTCCATGATCAATTCTGCAAACTAACATATTTTCTAAATAATGCCATGAATATCTCATCTATCAGCACTATCAAAGCAAATCTAAAGAAATAGCTATGATAGGAGAAATCCGTTGAGGCAAAAACACTAAAATCAGGCTTGTTTACTTGATAGGATTGCGTATTATGCGCACAACGATTTCGATGTCTATAGAGCAAATCTTCTCATATTTTAAAACGTTTTACAAAGAAGCAATCTCATTTTCTATCATCATCATTGCAGGCTTAACTTTATTGTAAGCTGCTATAGTCGTCGATGGACTTGAAAATGTCGCCGTTACAACAATAGAAGAATGAGCAGCTTTATTCCTTATACCTGTAAAAGTACTTGTAATATTTACCAAATCTACTAACTTCTGTGGTTTCAACTTATCTTCTATATTCTCCCATGTATCTACACCCAATACAGAAGTAAACACTTTAAAGAGATTGCTATAATAATTGAAGCCAAAATTTCCTTTGATATTCTTTTTAATATTTTGTTTAACTATAGGATCAACTATATGATTATCAATATAGTCATAGACAATAGAATCCACAGAATCTTCTATCCATCCCGAGAATTCAATGACAGCTAGTTTAGAATAAAAAATAGGTAAATCCGGATCCAAGATGCTATTATTATATTCTGTATCCAACCTTTGCAATTTTGCTTCTATATCAGTATAATTAACCACGAGCAAATATTATTTTAGCTGCATTTATACGGTTTTGAACCTTCTCCAATGAACCAAGACCTTCCTTCAATGCCTCCTCAGAGAAGTTCTTATCTCCTTCAACATCTTTATAAAGTTTATTGATATCATCAGCCCCTTTAGTTTCCAAAGCACTTATATTTGCTGCAATACCAATCAAAACGGCTTCAAAAACATTTTTAGACGTAGAAAGATTCTCTATTTCCATAGCAACTTTTAAACTCCTTGATAGCAAACTTGCATATTCATTTTTCTCATTTTCTGTTAAATCTTTATGACTTCTCATAAAATCATTTAGAAATGAAGCGAGCTTGCCTTTGTATCGATCTAGGTCATAATAGAAAGCAAAAAACCTCAAGATACGCTCTTCATTATTAAACCTAGATATTTCAACCTTTTCTTTGGTAAGATGATTGGCATTCAACCAATCAGGAGATCTTGCTAAATCCTTAAGCAATGTATTAAAATTGCCTTGAAATATACAATTTCTAATCTCTTGATTATACAACTTGTTACCCCCAGAATTCAAACGATAAAAAATCTGGAATAAATATTGCATATGAGTAGGTTTAGAATAGTCGCATCGTAACACAGTTACTGGTATCGTTAAATTTTCAACAATATCAATAATATCAGGACTATTTTGCTCTATTTCTACTTTTTTCTTGCCAGAAATTCTATCATCTACATCATCAATTTGGGACAATTTCCAGTCATTATCTCCTAAAAACTTACAGATAGTAGTAATACGCTGCAATCCGTCAATAACATATCTTTTTTGACTATGTACATCCAAACTAATACACATACTTGGAATTGGTAATTGCTTAATCATACTATCAACAAAAAGGGTTTGAGCTCTATTTTTCCAAACTTCACCTCGCTGAAAATCAGGATAAAGATCTATCTGGCCTTTTTGACACATTCTATACAAATCCGCACATGAGCGTTGTTCTGTAAAAGCAACAATATCTGCAGGAGGGACTACAGTGTCCAAAGCATCTTGTTCCTCTTCCTGTTCCCTATTTTCTAAATCTGTAAAATCATCAAAGGTCATTGTTCCCATAATTTAAGAGATTTTATTTATTATTGAACTTTCCAAATTCCTTAATCCTCTGCTCCTCTTTCAAAGAGCAGACAAGCAGTTGTCCATGCCTCTCGGCTACGATATAGCTATCCAAGCCCTGAACCACCACCTTGCTTTCATCGGCTGCATGAACCACGCAGTTCTTGCATTCATACAAGCGGATGTCCTTGCCTACCTTGGCATTGCCAACCTCATCCTGTGGAAGCAAGGTACGGAGGCTGCCCCAGCTGCCTAAGTCGCTCCAGCCAAACTCGGCTGGCAAGGTATAGATTTCCTTCGACTTCTCCATCACGGCATAGTCAATGCTTATCTTCTCGCAGGTTGGGAAGAGTTTGCCGACCACCTCTTTCTCCTGTTCAGTATAGAAAGAAGGTGCCATCTCGTCCATGATGCTGGCAAGCTGAGGCTGGAAGGTTCGGATTGCCTTGCTGATGGTATCAATGTTCCATACAAAGATTCCGGCATTCCAATAGTAATTGCCAGCGGCAAGGTATTGCTCGGCTGTCTCCAGGTTTGGCTTTTCCTTGAAAGCCTCAACCTTGTAGATTTCATCTACGGATGTTGGCTCTGCTGCAGCGATATAGCCATAGCCTGTTTCTGGGCGGCTTGGCTTGATACCGATGGTCACGATGGCGTTCTTATCGGATGTATAGCTCAATGCCTTGCTGAGTACTCGCTGATACTCCGAAGTATTGATGACCAAGGCATCGGATGGTGTCACCACGATGTTGGCATCAGGAAGCTTCTTCTGGATCTTCCAGCAGGCATAAGCAATACATGGAGCGGTATTGCGAGCCTCCGGCTCTGATAATATGTTATCTACTGGAATGTCAGGGATTTGCTCCTTGACAATGCGAATGTATTTCTCGTTTGTCACTACCCACATGTTCTCGACAGGACAGATTGGCTTCAATCTATCTACTGTCAATTGTATGAGGGAACGGCCGACTCCCATCACATCAATGAACTGCTTAGGGTAATCGGGGGTTGACATTGGCCAAAAGCGGCTACCTACGCCGCCAGCCATGATTATAATTTGTATGTCGTGCATAAATCTTGTTCTTTATTTCGAAAACCTACCCGTCCTTCCTTACCGTTAAGGAAGGCTCCACCTCTCATCTCGGTCTTCTCCCCTCAGGGAAGAAGAGGGAAACCGCCCTACTCGGTGCTCGGAACCGCTACGCTCTAAGGTTGGCGGACCATCAAAGGTCTCGCCATATTGTGCGGGATGGGACCGCCTTAATGCAATGTTTTCTATACCTAATCTTAAGCCTTATTTGCATGCTTTCAGCAGAAAGCAAAGACTAGTTATAAATATGATATTATCTCCTCATTAACTTGGCTGCAAATTCAAAGAAATCTGCAACGTTCTTGAAATTATCAAACTGCTGGCAATACATACTTGCACAAGGTTCAGGGAACCTGGTGCGTATATCTACCTTTATCATACTTGCCAAAACCTCCTTTGTATAGGCTTTCTGCAATTCGTTATATTGTCGTTCCATCGTAATATTCTCTATTATTTCAACATCCTTGCTATAAACATCGCCTCATAAGCTACAATACAACAATCAAGAATAGCATTCGGAAAACGTATTTGTTTTTATGAGATAACATTTTATTTAAAGCCACAAAAAACTTGATATTTACGAAGTTCTTCATGACTTTGCATAATATTCAGCAGAATATCATCAGTTGTTAATTTACTTTTTCCTCCAGAGATTTCTTTTCTTACAATCAACATAAAATTCAAGAAATACTCAATGTAATCTTGATTAGGCTGATTTTGAGAACTATTGCAAAGAAACTCAGTAAAAGCCCTAAAAGCTTTGTCCGAACCATAAACAAAGAGGTCTTCTTTTACTTTCAACATTTCTTGAAATCTATCAGAAGGACCGACTATTGCTCCCTTATTTTTAATTTCTGACATAATTGAATAAAACATATTCACCGCATTATAGTATGCTTTATACTTCTTATCGGAGACATAATTCTCCGATATTTTTCTTAACTCGGTTCGTAATTGCCATTTACAAGTCATTACTGTAACAATAATTGTTACCAATGATGAAGATATTGGAATAATCCAATCTGAGATATTATTCATTCTGTATATTTAAAGTAAGCATCCAACCCCTATGGCAATATAGCTCTGCCTCCAGTGTTTACTGGGTAAAGCATATTTCCAAGAATTGAACTTTTTCGATTTTTACCTATGATTAACATAAGAGAGCCTTCGTCATGTCAGGATAATCTTGTCTTCCCGCCACTACCATGTCAAAGAAACCTCTAAAGAAATCTAGCGGCGGCGAGCCTGTAACTCGCCGTTGAGTTTATCCACTTACTTATTCTTTAGTGGGCAATGTGGAGAAATAGATGGTTACCGCAGAATTTAACGCCCTAATTCAGAAGCACCATAAGTTTATCTGCATGAACTAAAGCCTCACGGTTAATCCTCATATATTCTTGGATTGTAGGTAGGCGATGTTCTTGCTCATATATCTTTCCACATTCCTTTCCAAAGAAATCTGCAATTATTTCTTCTCGAATATATTTGAACTGTTCCTCTGTTACGGTCATGTTCTGCTCATTGAATTCTTTTACGTAAGTATAGAATCTTTTGAGGTCTTGTTCATCTGACAGGAACTTACTGAGTTTTTCCGAAAGATAACTATTGGACTTGACAAACTTCTCATAAAGCTTTTTTGCAGCTACTTTGAATAAATCCCATATAACTCCGTCAATTACTTTTTGACCAAGCCATAGAAGAATTGCAGATGTATCTGGTAAACAAGCATGGGAATAGGAATTATGCTTCTGCTCTGCCTCTATTCGATAATTGTAACCATAACGTACTGCATACTTAACAGTATCAGAATATTCTACATTAAATATCTTCTCTATTTTATCTATATCTTCCATTGAGATTTTCTCTTGCTGTTCCATGTATTTATTAATTATTCCGTTGTTCAACAACATCCCAGTTGACAATCTGCCACATTGCGGCAAGATGGTCAGAACGACGGTTCTGGTAGCCGAGGTTAGTATATCCGCAAGAAAACTAAGTAAGACCACAATTTCCAAGTCCGAAAGCCCATACTCTCAGCTTTTCGTTGCAAATTCGCTTGTACTCAGATTCTTTGATAACTGTTCAAACCTTCCTTTGGAGAGTAAGCACGCTTTACCATCATTCATATCCACAAATCCAAACTCATCGACCTCTGTATCATAGACAAAGTCAAACTTTTCAGAATACTGCAGATATAGGTTCTCATATTCGGTCAGTTGCCCAACAGTTTCTATCTTGCAATCCTTCCACACATGCTTGTGGAACTCTGCAAGTAGTTTTGTCTGTTCTTCATCAGGACAGTACCTGCTTGTGGCGTAGCTTACAAAATCAGTCATTACCGTTCTTCTTTTAATTTGCTCTTCCAGCCCTTAAAGTACTGCGCAAGCCCGGTTTTATCCCCTCCACGGAATGTACGGCCATTTTTCAGTCTATTCAGTAGTTCGCCAACTTGTGACGCACTGACATTCGACCACCCCAGTTCCGTCACAAGAATATTTGTTATCTGTGAAGATGAGACTTCTGGCATATACTTATTGATAGTACGTATATAAGTCTTACATGTGTTCTCATCATCAGGATGATGAAAGTCCTTGGAACCGAACATCCTTACGTCCATCTCTTTCAATGCTGTCCTCAAAAGTGACAAAGATTCATCCTCGATATTTTCCTTATCAATCTTATCGCCATAGATGCATTCTGCGTTCCATCTGAGAACCCAGTCATCCAACTTATCTTTGAGCCATGAGACAGCCATAACGTATTTCGCAGAGCGGAAGTCATCAACCTTCTGAACAGCTTTGGCATCCATGTGACAGCATATTACTATATTCGCCCCCTGCTGCCATTCATTGTATGTTCGTTCCGTCATGCACTGAATAGGTCTGGAAATTTTCTGAAAACGCAGAGGCTGAGAAAACATCCGATTGACATTATCTGCTCCTAATACTTGTGCAACGGTATTGAAATTATTCTTAGTATAGCTGTACAACACAATTAGGTTGACCTCAGAATCGTTCGCTATTATCTCGTTTGCTTTCTTCAAGCAAGCCACAATTGCTTCAGGCACTGGCCCTTGAACATTTGCGTAGAATTTGTTATTCATATTCACCTCATTTTGTCATTATTGAATCTCTGCAAGAAGAAATCTGCTTGCATTATGTTCTTCAGTTCTAATATTCTCCCATTCCAAACGGCAGGTAGAAGCACCTTCTGTGCTTCCGCTTGCAAGAATGAACGTCCTTTGTCAAAGACCTCCTTGCTGATGCACTACACCAGAGCGAGGACTCCAGGAATGAATCAGGGGACAGTTCCTTAAATCATGTTAAAATATTAATTTGTTAATCGTTAATCGTCCTTTTTGCTCTTTGTACAGGCAAGTGATATCGCACCACGCTGCTCGGATAGCTTGGTTGGATGTGAGCAAGCCATACACAGATTACTTCCCATGCAATATCTTACTGATCGACTTTTTTGCGTCTGCTGTTCCAACCACGAGCGCACCTTCTGCATTGGCTTCGCCAAGGTGAATGCCGGCAACATCAAACACCTCATAGTGAATCTTATTCTCGCGGTGGAAAAAATCAAAATACCAGTAGTTGCCGTCTTCAATACGTTGATATATCCGCTGTTTTCCCCACTTCATCGTGGTGGGCCGGTAGTCTCGATTGCCTATCAGCGAAAAGTGCCCATCGAGTAACGCCGACATCCACTCTATGCACTCCTCTGCTGAGAAGAACAGGGGAATATTCTTCAGTTCAGGACGACCATCATCGTAAGTTCTGTCCTTGATGATTGTCACCTGCTTATAGTCGGTTGGAATCCCTGGCGACAACGATAACACACATGGTGCTCCTGGCGACTCGAATGCGCTCTTTACCACAAGCGCTACATCTTGGTGGGCCATGCATTCTATGGTGTCCCAACGGATGTAGTTGTAATTGCCTTCAAGGATAGCATTCTTCTGAACATCGGTGCTGTTGGAACTGACAAAATTGCGCAATATCACGGATGCTTTGCTCAAATAGGCTGCTTTATCCACAACGCCACCCACATCTGTTTTGAAGCGCTTGACATTATCCTTATCGAAGAAAATGCGCAAATTGATACCGTTCTGACATGCGTATTTCTTCACGCTCATCAGAGGAGCTACTAAATCGCGAAGACCCTCTTCCGTAAGGGGTAAACCTATCACCTCGTCTCCCGTCGGAAGCAGTATAAATAGTGATGCATCCATCATTTCAGAATCCCAATAAGTAAGTCATGTCTGCATCCTGACGAGTGAAGAAACCTTCGGGCTGGTGGTCTATCTTGCCATCGCCCACAATCTTCACCTCTTCCGCCACTGATTGCAGCCCATCAGCGGCTTTCTTCATATAATAGAGCTTCACGTTGTTGCGGTCTATTCCTATGCCTTCCTCTTCAAAACGCTTGGAAGCCATGAGAATGCCATTGAGTACATGATTGCTGTGGGTCTCTACAATAACCTGGATGCCCGCCTCTGCTGCTCGCGCGATCATCATGCCAAGTTCCGACTGCGCTGCTTCGTGAAGATGGGCTTCGGGGTTCTCTATCAGCAACAGACTGTCTCTCTCTGACGCAAGCAGTGCCACGACTATCGGCAATGCGTAACTCAATCCAAAGCCAACATTTATCGCGCTGTAGGCAGGTGTTGTATCGCCGCCTATCTCATAGGCATATTTCAACGAATAAGACTTGTCTCCTTTCTCTGGGGTAACAACGACATCGGGGCTGATAACTCTTTCCCATGACGATACCTGAGCGAGCAGTTCTGCGGATTCGCCTGCACGATGCACCAGTCCTGGCAACACGCTAAGTTTCTTCGCCACGCCAAAATGATACAGGAAATGGGCCGTCAGTTCGCACTTACCATATTTCTGCGACAGTTGCCTCCGGCTTTCCACCATATTCGTGTTTAGGGGGTAGGACTCTGAAGGCTCCTGACGAGCCGCACTGATATACTGAAAATTGTTCGTAAATAACGAACTCTCCTGCAACATTTTCGGATCAGGTCCCTGCAATAGAGAAAAGAAGTCTTTACCCAAAACCCCATCCGAAGCATCCCATCGCCATGTAGAAAGCCCGTGGCCGCCATCGATGCCAAAAGACATATAATCCTCGTCTGCCATCTGACACAGCGCATCACGACAGAGACCGATAGAGAGCAGGTCACCATTCAGGGAGAGTCCCTCGTTCAAGACATTCTGCTGATAACTTTGGCGCAACAAAAGCAGCGACTGGATAACAGAGGACTTGCCACTGCTGTTCAGCCCGGTCAGCACCGTCAGGTTGCCCAATTCAAGACGCAAATGCTTATGAATCTTGTAATTGTCTATGTGAAGTAATCTTAGCATATTTTTTACATTTATTTTTCTTTCAAAACAGTTTCTATCATCTCCTTTATCTTGCGGTGTCGATAGTTCACGCTTTCTTTCTGACCTGTACCGGATGACAGAGCATAGTAGAACTTTTCATCGTTGTTAAGCTCTACGAAAAGTCTCTGCACAATGCTCTTTTTAGCCACTAACTGCTGACGTTCATTGTTCGTACACTTTGCCAGCCAAACGCTCAGCGTCTCGAATAGTGCCTTGTTAATGGGTTTGCGACGGTCATATATATTGCGACGTTTACGGAATGCATCATTGTTGAAGATGCTCCAGGCTGCCTTCATCGCCTTGTCGAACTGTGTACTCATATCTTCGCGCTCCGCCTCCGTCAGTTTTTTTATTTTTGCCATGCCACGGGTCATAAATCCGTCCATATCGGGCTCATACGTCTTATAGTCTTGCAGATAGAAAGCCACGAACCTTGTCACAAAATCGCGGTCTTCCATGCGGTCGGTCTTTATGATACCGCAGGTAGCCTTCTTGAACGACTGTTTAGCGGCCAAATTGGCCACCATCTCCGCAGACACGCCCTGATTCATCGCATGACGTATTTCCTGTGGAGTCAGTATCAGACCGCCCGTGTTAATACGTTTGAAGATATTGAATTTTACCTCATCGGGCGTTCCCTTCTCTATCACGTACATGGTTATAGGGGTCTGGGTGATTCTGCGCTGCATCAGACGAGGAAGCTCGTTGAAGGTCATTCCGTCATATTGCTGCGTGAGAAACTCCAGATGGTGCAGTCGCATCGTCTTCTCCACAATGAAGTGCTTGAACACGCTGCATCGTTGCAATCCGTCTATCACGTTCCACACCTCTGCATCTTCATCAGTCTCTGTCTCGTCGAAATAGAAAGCGGGCAGTGGCAACTTGAGCAGCAGCGACTCTATCAGGCGACTCTGCTTCTCTTCATCCCACAGGTCTGATTTGCGTTGGAAGGGGGTATCGAAGCGAATCTCCCCGTGCTCCATCTTATCCACCAGCTCACTGATGGTAAACGGATCACGACGAATCTTTATCATATTAGGATTAAATGGCATTGTGATTGCCACGTTGCCCTCATCCTCTTTTTCTATCTGATTTTCTTCTATCGAATAATCAATTTTGTCCATTGTCATCTGTGCTTATGAAATCCAACACCTTGTCGAGTAAGGGAAGGGAATTTCACCTAATTCTAATAATTTGTCAAACTGGGCATCGGTTAATCTGAAGAAGCCCCAATATCTGGGGTTCAGACCGACTCGCTCTTTCATTACCTTGTTGATTACCTTTTTGGTAAATGCTATATTGTACACCATCTTGATAACGGTAAAATTGTCCTTATTCTTGTACCAACCTCTTAATTCTTCCTCGCCAAAAACAGAATAGCGATTGGTATATTTAACGAAATCATCCTCGTTGGTAAAGTTCTTGATTGTCTTTACCTCACAGGTATCATTCTCCAGAATGAGGTCATCATATCGCTTATCTACAATACTCAGTCCCTCAATGCCATCTGCCATTTTATCGCTGAAATAGATATAAACCGAGATATGTATTCTCAAGAAACTCTTTTGTTCTTTGTTCTTGAAATTTGTCTGTATTGATTATAAACCACATAACTCAAAAATATATACCTCGGTTTCTCCTGAAAAGAATACTCTTCCCGGATTATTGGGGATGTGATATGTATCACAGCATCGAAAAACCAATAGACTAACTTCCACTAATCTTCAATACTTTTATGTCTTTTGGCCTCCTGCATACATGATGCAAGTAAGTCCGTGTTTAGCAAATTGTGTATCATACGCTTTGCTTATATAAAGACCATATTAATAGTACTTATTCTTTACATTCTTCTGAATCTCAACATAAGAGACTCAGGATTTCGTTGCAAAAATACGAAAAAAGTTTGAAACTAGCAAATTATGTATGTAAAAAACGAATATTGACTCCACTTAAAAAAATGGGTTAAATTTGAATTAAACCTTAATTCCGCAACACTATTATAACTTAAACTTTTTAAGTACCTGAGCAACAAAAAGTTGCCCAGGATTTTGTCATGTCGAAGAATTCACTTATCTTAGTGTTGCAAAACAAACAAGGTGTACCATTATTTCAAAAGGGGTATTCACACAATCTTACCAGATTGTTTCATAGCAACCTTAAACTTACGTGCTACATCATTGGCAAATAGTTCAACAGACTCCTTAGCTACCTCTTTCTCTCTTTCAGTAAGAGATGCGGCATCGACATTCTGTTTGGCACACTCCACCGCAGATTCCTTCGTTTCATCAAAAGTTGACTCACTAATAACATACGGAGGAGTAAACAATTCCTTCAAGAATTCAGCTATAACCAAATTAGCACGTTGCTGTGCTATTTGCTGTTTTGTATTCATTTGTATAAATCTATGTTAATGACGAAAGGACTGTCGAAGTCCTTTAAAACATCATGTTTTGTATCTTTCTCCGAGAGGATGGCATGTTCGGTTGGTATCTTCCAATCAATACCGAGAGTGTCCATTAAGATTTTTGTCCTCAACTCTCACAAAGACAAAGGTGGTAAGAAAACAGCCTCACGGACAACACGTTTGCCACGGCTATTGATCATGACACGTCTTTCCAAAGTGCGTCGGATCTGTTGCTACAAAACCATTTTCAGCTACATA